>Ga0194111_10001507_pt1 | contig 28708 bp, 29 predicted proteins | sample TA2KigC300mmetaG_FD_146194 | JGI IMG/M metagenome (GOLD analysis project Ga0194111, IMG submission 146194) | Freshwater microbial communities from Lake Tanganyika, Tanzania - TA2015033 Kigoma Deep Cast 300m | ecosystem: Environmental > Aquatic > Freshwater > Lake | place: Tanzania: Lake... | reverse complement strand
GCCTGCTCCCGTATCTGGTCCCAGAGTCGGACTCGGGTGAGGGGGGCTACCCCCGAGGTCGGCTCGTCGAGCACCAGCAGGCGGGGGTGGTGCTGCCGGGCGACGGCGAAGGCGAGGCGCCGCTGCGGGCCCAGCGGCATCCGGCCGACGAGGCCCGTCTCCGTGCCGGGCGGGGGCGGCCCGGCGGGGACTCCGAAGGCCGCCGCGGCGAAGGCCAGGTTCTCCGCCGCCGTCAGGTCGCGATAGAGGCCCATCCCCTGGGGCACGTAGCCGATGCTCCGGCGGGTCCCCCGCGAGGGAGGGCGGCCGAAGAGGAGCACGGTGCCGCTGCTGGGGCGGAGCAGTCCCAGGATCATCCGCATCAGGGTGGTCTTCCCTGCCCCGTTGGCTCCGAGCACCCCGACGATCTCCCCGCCGTCCACGGTGAGGTCCACTCCGTCCACGGCGGTGAAGGAGCCGAAGCGCCGGGTCAGCGAGCGAGCCTCCAACAGGCTCATCCCGCTCCCTCCGCTCCGGCGGCCAGCGAGGCCACGATCACCACATCCTCCAGTCCGGGGGCCACCGCCGCCGGGTCGCCCTCGGGGCGCCATTCGCGCCACCGCGAGCCGCGCCGCCAGGCGCGGGCCGGGTCCGCCGGGGCATCCACCTCGACCACGGCTCCCGGCAGGGTGCCGGTCACCTCGGCCGGCGGCCCGGCCACCAGGGTGCGGCCCTCGTGGAGCACCAGCACCCAGGCCGCCCGCTCCGCCTCGTCCAGATAGGCCGAGGAGGCGAGGACTGCCGTCCCCTGGGCGGCAGCGGCGGCGATGAGCCGCCATAGGTCGGAGCGGCTCACCGGGTCGATGCCGGTGGTGGGCTCGTCGAGGACCAGGAGACGGGGCGAGGGAAGCAACGCCAGGCTCACCCCCAGTTTCTGCCGCATGCCCCCCGAGAGATCCCGGGCGAGGCGGCGGCGAAAGGAGGCCAGGCCGGTCCGCTGCAGGAGTTCGTCGACGCGGGGCGTCGACCGGTGGAGCCGGGCGGCCGAGGCCACGAACTCCAGGTTCTCCTCCACCGTCAGATCGCCGAAACCCCCCGCCCGGGTGGGCAGATACCCGAGTTGCCGCCGATCGGGGAGGCGCACCGCTCCTCGCGACGGCGGCACCAGGCCGGCCATCACCCGCAGCAGGGTGCTCTTGCCGGCGCCGTCCCCTCCCACTACCGCGGTGATCTGCCCTTCCGGCACTTCGAGGTCGATCCCCTCCAGGGCGCACCGGGCCCCGAACCAAACCGCCAGGCCGGCCACGCCCCAGGTCATCAGGCCGCCGCCCCGGGGGCCTCCGCGGCGCGCCGTCCGGAGGGGGCCAGGTCGCGGCGGAAACGCAGGATGGCCAGGCTCAGCACCACCGCCGCGAGCAGCGCCAGCGCCAGGAAGGGGATCCCGAGGGCGTCGATGGGGGTCGCCTTCAGGAAGACCCCCCGCACGATCTGGATGAAATAGGTGAGGGGGAGCAGGTACGAGATCCAGCGCACCCCCCAGGGCATCGAGGTCAGGGGGAAGATCATCCCGGAGAGCATCACCTGGGGGAGCATGGTCATGATGGCCAGTTGGATGGCCTCTCCCTGGGTCTGCGACAGGGTGGAGATGAGCACCCCCATCCCGAGGACGGCGAGCAGGAACAGGACGGCGCCGGCGATGAAGACGAGCCACGAGCCGCGGAAAGGCACGTCGAAGAGGAGCAGGCCGGCGGCGGTGATCACCGCCATGTCGATCACCCCCACCAGGAAGTAGGGGGCGATCTTCCCCACGATCACATCGCGGGGCCGCAGAGGCATCACCGCCAACTGCTCCAGGGTGCCCTCCTGGCGCTCGCGCACCACGCCGAGGCTGGTGATCACCGTGCCCACCGCGGTGAGCACCATGCCGATGAGGGCCGGCACCATGATGGCCGCGGTCGACAGGTCGGGGTTGAAGAGGATCTCCACCTGCGGCTCGCCGAAGGGCAGAGCGCTGCCGGTGCGGCGCAGGGCGGACTGGGCGGCGAACATCTCGCTCCCGTCGACCAGGATGGTGAGGGGGGGCTCGGCCACCACCCCGATGATCGCCCGGGAGCGACGCAGCAGGTCCTCGGCGGTGGCGCGGGACCCGGCCCGGTCGACGATCCTCACGTCGAAGGTCTCGGGGAGGAGGGCGGCCACCGCCTCTGCCTGGACGCCCACCACTGCGGTGGGGATCTCCTTGACGTCGAAGCGGGCCACGTAGCCGAACACCACCAGCAGCAGCAGGGGCACCACGATCATCAGGGCGAGGGTGCGCCGGTCGCGGCGCAGTTGGCGGAACTCCTTGCGGATCATGGCCTGCATGGCCGGCTCCTTCCCGCGACCACCCCCTGCCGTCCGCGATGCTACGGCGCCCGGTCGGCGTCGGCGGCCGAGCGCCCTTCCGGCTGGGAGCCCGGGGGGTGTAGCCTGGGATCCGACGGTCCGACCTATCAGGGAGGAATGAACGTGCTGAAGCGACTGGGTCTGCTGGTTGCCGTCCTGGCCGTGATCGTGGCTGCCTGCGGCGGGGGCGGCGGCGGGCTGAGCGGCGAGGCGAAGGCCAAGGCCGACGAGATCAAGGCGGAACTGCTCGCCGACGGCGGCGGCGACAACCCCTTCACCGACGACAAGACCGCTTCCTGCTTCGCCGACGGGATCGTGGGTGCCTTCGGGGTGGCCCGCATCAACGAGCTCGACACCGGCGCCGGTGTGGAAGCGGGCTTTGAGAACATGACGGCCGCCGAGCAGGAGAAGGTGGCCGACCTGGCTCTGGACTGCGTCGACTTCAAGAAGATCATCAAGGAGCAGATGGCCGGCGCCGGCCTGCCCGACAACGTGGCCAACTGCGTCGGCGACAAGCTGAACAAGGACCTGCTGAAGGGCCTGTTCCTGGCGCAGATCCGCGGTGAGGATCCCTCAAACAGCGAGGCGCTCATGGCGGTCGTCATGCAGTGCTTCACCGGCTGACCAGATGACGCCCGGCCCCAGGCCGGGACTTGACGACTACCGGGGCGCCCTGCAGGGCGCCCCGGCGCGTCCCGGGATGCCGGGGAGCACCGGCGCCGTCCGGGCTACGCTGGCTCCACCGTGATCGACGCCCCCGGCAGCCCCGCCCGAGACACGTCCGCCCGCCCGGCCGGGCCCGCCTTGCTCCGGGAGGAGGCCCCGGGAGCGGGCATCCGGCGCATCTGCCTGGACTACCTCGACCGGGCCTCCAGCGCCCTGGCGCACCCCGACGAGGGTCGTGAGTCCGGCATCCACACCGCCCGCAAGGCCATGAAACGGGTGCGGGCCCTGATCCGCCTCACCCGGGACCCCGTGGGGGAGCAGGCCTTCCGCAACGAGAACGCCGTGCTGCGAGACGCCGCCCGGAAGATCGCCACCGCCCGCGACCGCACCGTGCGTCTCTTGACCCTGGAGAGGCTCTTGGAGCAGAGCGAGGGCGCGCTCCCCCCCGGCACCTTCGACGGCCTTCGGGAGCGCCTCCAGGCCGAGCGCCGGGAGGTGGCCGGCGAGGCTGCCGCCACCCCCGACGAGATCATCGACACCCTCACCACCCTGCGCACCTGCCGGCGGCGCTTCGCCTCCTGGTCTCCGGCGGGACCCGGCCCGGGGGCCGTCCCCGGCGAGTTCGGGGGCATCGCCCCCGGGCTGCGCCGCACCTACCGGCAGGGCCGAGCGCGGATGCGGGGGGCCTACGAACTCGGGACCGAGGCCGCCTTCCATCGCTGGCGCAAGTCCGCCAAGTACCTCCGCTATCAGATAGAGGCCCTGCAGCCGGCCTGGCCGGAGGGTCTCGGCTCCCTGGCCGGGGCGGCCGACCGTCTGGCCGAGACCCTCGGTGAGGAACACGATTGCGCCGTGCTGGGGGAGTACGCCGCCGCCGACCCGAGCCTGGTGCCCGATGAGGGGGAGCGACGCCTGCTGGCCGCCCTGGTGGCCGAGGAGCGGGACCGACTGCGACGGGCGGCGCGGCCCCTGGGAGACCGGGTCTACGCCGAGGCGCCGCCGGCCTTCCTCGCCCGCCTCGGCTCGTATTGGGCCGCCTGGCACCGCTGAGCAGGACGCGGTCGGTGGGTTCGACCTGGGGCGGGGTACCCTACGGGCGCAACTCGACTGGGATCGGTGCTTGGTGAAGCGTGCTCTGGTCGGCCTCGTTCTGCTCGCCCTGGTCGCCGCCGGGTGCGGCGAGGCGGTGGAGTGGCCGACCACGTCGGCCGCCACCACCACCACCACCGGGCCCACCACCACCGCCGGGCCCACCACCACGGTGGAGGCCACCTCCACCAGCGCCGCGACCACCACCAGCCCCACCACCTCGACCAGCCTGGCGGGGGGAGAGGCCGGGGGGTTGGCGGGCGAGATCGATCGCCTCATCGTCGCGACCGAGGCACTGCGAGGACGCCGTTTCCTCACCCCGGTGGAGGTCACTCTGGTGTCTCCCGAGGAGATGGCCGCCCGGGTCCGGGCCAACCTGCAAGAGGAACTCGATCCCGAGGACGTGGCGGTCGAGCAGGCCTTCACCCGGCTCCTCGGCATGCTCCCCGGCGAAGTGGATCTGGCGGCCGCGATCGAAGACCTCTACGCCGAGCAGGTGGTCGGCTACTACGACGGCGACACCGGGGAACTGGTGGTGGCGAGCGGCGGCGACCTCACCCCCCTCGGCCGCACCATCGTGGTTCACGAACTGGTGCACGCCCTCGCCGACCAGCACTTCGGCATGAGCGCCACGCTGGACGAACTGGTGGAGACGGGGCGCTACCACGAGGCGGCCGCCCTGCAAGCCCTGGCCGAGGGAGATGCCACCTACTTTCAGATGGTGTTCCTGCAGGGCCTCACTGCGGACGAGCAGGTTCAGGCCCTGCTGGAGTCGTTCGAGGCCGACACCTCGGTGCTCGACTCGCTGCCCGACTGGTTCGCGGAGGACCTCACCTTCCCCTACGAATGGGGCTTCCGCTTCGTGGAGCACCTCGTGGAGGACGGGGGCATCGCTGCCGTCGACCAGGCCTACCTGCTCCTTCCCACCACGGTGGAGCAGATCATGCATCCCATCGCCTACCTCAGCCGGGAGCCGGCGCGGCCGGTGGCCCTGCCCGCCACCGCACTGGAGGGTTACCAGATACACGAGGAGGGCGGTTTCGGCGAGTGGAACCTGATGCTCTACCTGCTCGGCGGGGTGGGCGACGGGGACGCCACCGTTGCCGCCGCCGGCTGGGGAGGCGATGCCTACCGCCTCCACTGGAACGGAACCGAGGTGGCCTTCGCCTACCTCTACGAAGGGGACACCCCGCGGGATGCCGAAGAACTGGCCGCCGCCCTGGTCCCCTCGCTGCGCAGCCGGATGGCGGTGGGCGCCCCGGTGACCGACGAGGCCGCCGGATCGACTCTGCTGGAGGGGTCGGACTTCGCCTTTGTGCAGCGGGTCGGCAACCGGGTGCTGGCGATCGTGGCCGGTGAACCCGGCGTCGGCCGGGCGCTGGTGGGAGCGCTGCGGCTTCCCTCTCCGGGCTGAGCGAGCGTCCGGCGGCGCCGGGTTGCGCATGGCGCGCCGCTTCCTGCCAGAATGGCCGGAGCCGGTCGAGCGACGAGGAAGGCGAGCATGGATCTGAGCAAGATCAACAACGGGCAGAAGATCGTCCTGGGGTCGGGCATTCTGCTCATCATCAACCTGTTCCTGCCGTGGTACCGGGTTGACTGGGTGGTGGGCAGCTACAACCTGAATGCCTTCGACACCTTCCTGGCCTGGTTCGGGTCGTTCCTGGCCATCGCCGCCGCAGTGATCATCGCCCTGAAGGCCTTCGCCAACATGAAGATCAACGCCGGACCGCTGAAGGCGGAGCACATCGCCTTCACCCTGGGCGTCCTGGGGTTCTTCTTCATCTTCCTGAGGCTGGTCACCGAGACCAACTTCATGTTCATCGGCCTTTGGATCGGCCTGGTCGTCTCGGCGATCCTGGCGTTCGGCACCTTCCTGGCCATGAAGGAGGAGGGCCTGGGCTTCGCCGACTTCAAGTCACTGGGCGGTAGCCGCAACCCGCCGCCACCCCCGGCGTAGCCGCCCAGAACGGGGATCCTCGGGGGCCGCGACTGCGGCCCCCGAGCCGCGTCCACCCTTCGGCCCCGAGCCTGCCAGAATGGCGCCGGTCCCTCCGGCTAACGACGGGAGCGCTCATGGACAAGGCCATGCTCAGCACCGGCCAGCGGATCGTCTACTACGGCGGCTGGTTCCTGGTGGTCAACCTCCTCTTCATCCCCTGGTATCGGGCGGGCGGGTTCGTCGATGTCGGCCTGGCTCAGGCGGACGGCTTCGGGGCCGGCTTCTACGCCTGGGGCGGGTCGCTCTTCGGCATCGCCGCCGCCGTCCTGGTGTACCTGAAGGCCTCGGGGAAGCTGGGCGCGTGGCAGTTCAAGCCCGAGTATCTGGTGCTGCTGTTCACCCTGACGAGCTTCGTCCTGATCCTGGTGCGCCTGGCCACCGAGGCGAACAGCGTCTTCCTCGGGACCATCCTGGGCATGCTCGCCGCGGCCGCCATGACCTTCGGGGCCTTCCTGGACTCCGGGCTGAAGCTGCCCCAGGCCAAGCCGGCGGGCGCCGAGGCCCCGCCGCCGCCTCCCCCTCCGCCGCCGGCGTAACGCGCCGAAGCCTGTGATCTCGGGGGTCGCCGCGGCGGCCCCCGAGCCGCGTGGGGCTTCCCGGGCGCCAGCCAACCTCCTACGGTGACGTTGGGGAGGCCGGGAGGGCGCGCCGCGCCGGCCGGCTAGCCGCGGCCGGCGTTGGGACGACGCCCGTGGTTGGCCTTGCTCCTGCGGGCTGCCCGCTTGCGGCGTTTTGCCTTGGCCATGACCGGAGGAGGGTACCAGCCTTGCGGGGTGATGCCGAAGTCGTAGAACTGGCCGGCGCCCGATGGCGTTCGGGGCCGCTGCGGGTGGCCCGCACCCGGCGACAGCGCCGGCGGGGCCTGCGCCCCCGCTCCCGGGGATGGGGGCTGCTGCTCGCGGCCCGCTCGGTTCACGGGTGGGGCATGGCCCAACCGCTGCTGGTGATCTCCCTGGACGGTTCCGGGCGGGTGCGCCGAACGGCGCGGCTGCGTCCGGGCGGGTTGTTCGTCGATCTGGGGGCGCGTTGGATCGCCGAGGTTCCGGAGTCCGTTCCGCCGCCCTCTCCGGGGATGCTGCTGGCGGTGCTGGCGCCGCCTTCCCGTCGTACTGGTGACCGGATGTGCCGGCATACGTGAAGCGGACCACGGTCAAGCTCCCCGACGACCTCGACGCCCGCCTGCGCCACGAGGCGGCCCGCCGCGCCGTCACCATCTCCGAGATCACCCGGGAGGCCATTGCCGGGCACCTGGGAGGCGGGGGACGCCGGCTTGGGGCGGTAGGTGCCGGCCGCAGCGGCCGAACCGACATCTCGGAGCGCATCGGAGAGATCCTCAGCACTGTGGTGAGCCGATAGCCGCCCTGCTGGTGGCCGCCGCCGAGCGTCTCGACATCCGGTCGCCGGCCACCTTCGACCGGCGGCACTTCGCCGCGGTGCGCCCGGCCCGTTGCGCCGCCTTCGACCTGGTCCCCTGACCTATCCTCGCCCCTGATGTCGGGGACCCTGATCCTGTGCGCCTCCCCTATCGGGAACCTCGGCGACGCGCCGCCCCGCCTGGCCGAGGCGCTGCGCTCCGCCGCGGTCGTCTACGCCGAGGACACCCGCCGCGCCCGCATCCTCCTCGCTCACCTGGGGGTCTCCCGGCCGCTGCGCTCCTACTTCGCCGGCAACGAGGCCGAGCGCTCCGTCGAACTGGGGCGGCGCCTCGCCGCGGGGGAGACGGTGGCCCTGCTCACCGACGCCGGCGTTCCCACCATCTCAGACCCGGGCCTCAGCGCGGTGCGGGCGGCGGTGGAGGCGGGGGCGGCGGTCACCGGGGTGCCCGGGCCGAGCGCGGTGACCCTGGCCCTGGCGGTGTCGGGCCTGCCCGCCGACCGCTTCACCTTCGAAGGCTTCCTGCCGCGCCGGGGGGCGCGCCGCGAGCAACGGCGGCGTGCCCTGGCGGCCGAGCCGCGCACCCTGGTCTTCTTCTGCGCTCCCGGCCGCCTGGCCGAGGACCTCGCGGTCCTGGCGGCCTCGCTGGGCGAGGGACGCCGGTGTGCGGTGTGTCGCGAGCTCACCAAGGTGCACGAGGAGATCTGGCGGGGGACTCTGGGCGAGGCGGCGAGCCACTGGGCGGAGAGCCCCGCTCGCGGCGAGGTGACGCTGGTGGTGGCCGGGGCCCCGGAGGGGATCCCCGACCTCGAAGCGGCGGCGGCCCGGGTGCGAGAGCTGATGGCTCAGGGCATGAGCCGGCCGGATGCCTGCCGGAAGGCGGCCGACGAGACGGGGGCGCCGCGCCGCGCCCTCTACGCGGCGGTCACTCCCCGCGGCGACGCCCCTGATCCCGGCTAGCGCCGCCGCCCGATGCGCTCGATGATGTATTCCCCGGGTTCCAGGACCACGGTCTCGTCGGAGAGGGCGACGCGCTTCTTCTTGTCGATGGTGAACTGGGCGACGAGGCGGGGGAGGCGGGGCCGGATGGAGATGTGGTCGCCCTCCAGGGTGATCTCCAGTTGGTCGCCTTCCTTCACCCCCAGCACATGGCGCATCTCGGCGGGGATGACTACGCGGCCCAGGTCGTCGATCTTGCGGATGATCCCGGTGTTCATGTCTCCACAACCTCCAGAGGTAGCCGGAGCGGCCGGGGCCGACGGTGCCCGGTGCGGCCGCAGCGGGCAGCATAACCCGGCCGGCCGCTGCCTGCCGGTTGTTGCCAAGCCGGGGCCCCTCGGGGGCGGCGCTACCCTTGAGCGCCCGTCGATGTTCTACGTCACCACTCCCATCTACTACGTGAACGACGAGCCCCACATCGGGCACGCCTACACGACGCTCACCGCCGACGCCCTGGCTCGCTGGCACCGCCTCCTCGGCGAGGAGACTCTCTTCCTGACCGGGACCGACGAGCACGGCCTCAAGGTGCAGCGGGCCGCCGCGGCCAACGGCATCACCCCCCAGGAGCAGGCCGACCGGTTCGCGGTGCGTTTCGTGGAGGCCTGGCGGGGGCTGGGGATCAGCCACGACGATTTCATCCGCACCACCGAGCCCCGCCATCACCGGGCGGTGCAGCGGTTGCTGCAGGCCTGCTACGACCGGGGCGACATCGAGTTGGGCCGCTACGAGGGCCTCTACTCGGTGGCCGACGAGGCCTACGTCACCGCCGACGAGGCGCCCGAACTCGAGCGTCAAGGCCGCCAGGTGATCCGCATGGAGGAGGAGAACTACTTCTTCCGTCTCAGTCGCTACGAGCAGGCCCTGCTCGACTGGTACGAGGCCCATCCCGGCTTCGTGCAGCCCGAGATTCGGCGCAACGAGGCGGTCGGGTTCATCCGCCAGGGGCTCAAGGATTTCTCCATAAGCCGTACCTCCATCGACTGGGGCATCCCGTTGCCCTGGGACCAGCGCCACGTGACCTATGTGTGGTTCGATGCCCTGACCAACTACCTGACCGCCGCCGGCTACGGCAGTGGCGACCCGGCCTTCCCCGTCCGCTGGGCCGGGGCGCGGCACCTCATCGGCAAGGACATCCTGCGTTTCCACTGCGTCTACTGGCCGGCCATGCTGCTCTCCGCCGGGCTGGAGCCCCCGCAGGCGGTTCACGTCCACGGCTTCCTGCTGGTGGGCGGGGAGAAGATGTCCAAGACCCGCCTCAACCAGATCGCCCCCGCTTCCCTGGTCGAGACCTTCGGGGTCGACGGCTTCCGCTATCACTTCCTCGCCGACCAGCGCTTCGGTCCCGACGGCGAGTTCACCTTCGAGGGCATGGTGGCCCGCTACAACGCCGACCTGGCCAACAACCTGGGGAACCTCATGGCGCGCGTGGCCGCGGTGGTGGCGTCGAAGTGCGGCGGGATGGGACCGGCCCCTTCGCCCCGCAGCCCGCTGGCCGAGGCGGCCGCCCGGGCCTATGAGGAGGCGGCGGCCGCGTGGGGGCGGGTGGCGCCTTCGGAGGCCCTGGAAGCCGCCTGGCGGCTCATCCGCGAGGCCAACGCCTATCTCGAAGCCAACGAGCCCTGGAAGATGGAGCCGGGCCGGCAGGTGGAGGCGGTGCTCGGGGACGCCCTCGAAGTGCTCCGCCTGGTGGCCCTGCTGGCGTCCCCGGCGGTGCCCGGGGCCGCCGCCGAGGTGTGGAGCCGCCTGGGGCTGGCCGGGGCCCCAGAAGAGCAGCGCCTGCCCGCCGCCGCCGCCTGGGGCGGCTACCCGGGCGGCCTGCCGGTGCGCAAAGGCCCGCCGCTGTTCCCCCGCCTCTCCGCGTGACCATCTGGGTAGACAGCCACTGCCACCTGCACCTCGCCCCGCGGGGCCCCGAGGAGTTGCTGGCCCGCGCCGCCGCCGCCGGGGTGGCCTGGCTGGTCTGCCCCGGCACCGATGCCGCCGGGTCCGCGCAGGCCCTGGCGCTGGCCGAGGCGCACCCGGGGGTGGTGTTCGCTGCCGCCGGCCTTCACCCCCACGACGCTTCCCGTTGGCCCGAGGAGGGAGACCGGATCGCCGCCCTGGCGGCCCGGGCGGCGGCGGTGGGGGAATGCGGCCTGGACTTCTACCGCAATCTGTCGCCGGCCGAGGACCAGGTGGCCGCGCTGCGCGCCCAGTTCGCCCTGGCCGAGGAACTGGACAAGCCGATCGTGCTGCACTGCCGGGACGCCTTCGCCGAGTTGTACGACGAGGTCGCGCGGGCCGGGGCGGGCCGGCGCAGCGTGCTCCACTGCTGGACGGGCGGACCGCGCTGGACGCAGCGTTTCGCCGCGCTGGGGGTCGTCTTCTCCTTCGCCGGCCCCATCACCTACCCCACGGGCGACACCACCCGGCGGGCGGCGGCGGCGGCGCCGCCGGACCGCACCATGATCGAAACCGACACCCCATACCTGACCCCGCCGCCGCATCGGGAGCAGCCCAACGAGCCGGCCAACGTGGTGGCGGTGGGGCACGCCCTGGCCGAGGTGTGGGGAGTGCCGCCCGCCGAGGTAGCCCGGCTGACCGCGGCCACCGCCCATCGGGTGTTTCGCGGTGGCTGAGGACCCGCTGGGGCGGGGGGCTACCGCCCGCCTCCTCGCCGCCCACGGCGTGCGCCCCCGCAAGGACCTCGGCCAGCACTTCCTGGTGGACCCGAACCTGGTGCGCCGCATCGTGGCCGTCGCCGGGGTGGGCCCGGGCGACCGGGTCCTGGAGATCGGCGCCGGGGCGGGGACCCTGACCCGCGGCCTGGCCGCCGCCGGGGCCCGGGTGCGGGCCTACGAGGTCGATCCCCGGCTGCGTCCGGTCCTCGATGAGGCCCTGCGGGGGGCGCCGGGGGTTGAGGTGCGCTACGAGGACGCCGCCGACCTCGACCCGGCCTCGCTGGGCGAAGGCCCGTGGGTGGTGGTGGCCAACCTTCCCTACCACGTGGGCACCCCATTGCTGCTGCGCCTGCTGCGCGGCGCCCCGGCGATCCAGCGCTTCGTGGTGATGCTGCAGCGGGAGGCGGTGGAGCGCCTGGCGGCGGGGCCGGGGAGCCGCGTCTACGGCCTCCCGTCGGTGACGGTGCGCCTGCACGGCACGGTGGAGGTCGCCTTTCGGGTATCTCCGAACGTCTTCCTCCCCGCCCCGAAGGTGGAATCGGCGGTGGCGGTGATCCGGCGCACCCCGGCCCGCCCGCTGACCGAGGAGGCCATCGCCCTGGCAGCGGTGGCTTTCGGCCAGCGCCGCAAGATGCTGCGACGCTCTTTGGCCGGGGCGCTGGCCGCCCCGGCGGCGGTCCTCGGCGCCGCCGACATCGACCCCGCCCGGCGGGCCGAGGACCTGGCGCCCGAGGACTACCTGCGTCTCGCCGAGGTGGCCCATGCCGGCTGAGGCCTTCGCCAAGGTGAACCTCAGCCTGCGGGTGCGCCCCGCCGACGCCACCGGACGCCACCCGCTGCGCTCCCTGGCGCAGTCGGTGGACTGGGCCGATCGCCTGGCGCTGGCGGCGGCAGAGGAGGACGCCTTCACGGTGGCCGGCCTGCAGGCTCCCCCGGACGAATCCAACCTGGCCTGGCGGGCGGTGGAGGCGGTTCGAGGAGTGGCGGCCCGCCCGGCACCGGTCTCCCTGTCGCTGCACAAGAGCATTCCCATGGCCGCCGGCCTCGGCGGGGGCAGCGCCGACGCGGCGGCCGCCCTGGCGCTGGCGGCGGACCGTTTCGGGATCGCCGACCGGGTGCGGGATTCCCTCGCTCCGGGACTGGGCGCCGACGTGCCTTTCTGTCTCGTTGGCGGGACCGCCTGGGTGGAGGGGTACGGGGAGCGGATCGAGTCCTTGCCCGCCCTCGAAGGCTTCTGGCTGGCGGTGGCCGTCCCGCCCTTCGAGGTCTCGACGGCGGCGGCCTACCGGCGCTGGGACGACCTGGGCGGGCCGCAGGACGCCGGGGTGGCGGGACGCGACCTGCCCCCGGAGTTGCGGCCGCACGAGCCTCTGGCCAACGACCTGTGGCCGGCGGCGCGGTCGCTGGTCCCGGAACTGGGCGACTGGGCTGCCGACCTGAGGCACCGCTGGGGCCGGGCGGTGCTGCTGACGGGGAGCGGCCCGGCCCTGTTCGCCTTCTTCCCCTCCGCCTCCGAGGCCGGGGAAGCCGCGGCTGCCGCCGGGCAGACGAGAGGGGCCCGGGCCTGTCGGCCCGTACCGCAGGGCTGGCAGGTGCCCTCCGGTACACTGCCCTGACCCCTCCTGGGGGGTGGTGTAATCGGCAGCACGCGGGGTTTTGGTCCCCGAAGAATGGGTTCGAGCCCTATCCCCCCAGCCCAGGCCCACCACGGGAGGAGCACATGAGCCTGCGGGCGATAGTCCTGGCCGCCGGGCGGGGCACCCGGATGAAGTCGGAGCGTCCCAAGGTGCTCTTCTGCGTCGCCGGGCGGCCCCTTCTCTCCTGGGTGCTCGACGCCGTCGCGGGTACGGCGCCCGACGAGGTGGTAGTGGTGGTGGGGCACGGCGCCGCTGAAGTGCGGGCGGCTCTCCCCGAAGGCGTGCGGGCGGTGCTGCAGGAGCCGCAACTGGGCACCGGCCACGCGGTGGCCACCGCCTTGGCCGCGATGGGGGAGGTGGGGGGCGGCACCGTCCTGGTGGTGCCCGGCGACAGCCCGCTGCTGCTGCCGGAGACGCTGCGCGCCCTGGTGGAGGCACGCGGATCGGCTCCGGCGGCCCTGCTCACCACGGTGATGCCCGACCCCACCGGCTACGGGCGGGTGCTGCGGGACGGGGAGGGGGTGGCGGGCATCGTCGAGGAGCGCGACGCCACCCCGGAGCAGAGAGCCCTCTGCGAGGTGGCCGTCTCCACCTACGCCTTCGGGGGGGAGGCCCTGGCCTCCGCCCTGGCCGGGCTGAGCCGGGGCAACGACCAGGGGGAGTACTACCTCACCGACGTGGTGGCCGCCCTGGCGGCCTCCGGTGAGGTCTGCGCCGTCCCGGTTCCCGATCCGGCCGAGGTGCAGGGGGTGAACTCGCTCGAGCAGTTGGCCGCCGTGGCCGCCGAGGTGCGGCGCCGCCTCAACTCGGCCTGGATGCGGGCCGGGGTGGAGATGGTGGATCCGAGCCGGGTGTACCTGGACGCCGCGGTGACCCTGGAGGCCGGCGTTCGCCTGTACCCGGGGGTGCATTTGGAGGGCGGCACCACCGTGGCCGCCGGGGCCGAGGTGGGGCCCGACGTGTTCGCCGTCGACAGCGCCATCGGGCCCAAGGCGCGGGTTTGGTACTCCGTCCTGCGGGAAGCCGCGGTGGGGGAGGGGGCGCAGGTGGGGCCCTTCGCCAGCCTGCGTCCGGGGACGCGCCTCGAAGCCGGGGCGAAGGTGGGCACTTTCGTGGAGACCAAGGCCACCACGGTGGGACGGAGGAGCAAGGTGCCCCACCTGTCGTACCTGGGCGACGCGGTGGTCGGCGAAGACAGCAACGTCGGCGCCGGCACCATCACCTGCAACTACGACGGGCGCGAGAAGCACCGCACCGTCATCGGCGACCGGGTCTTCATCGGGTCCGACACCATGCTGGTGGCGCCGGTCACCGTGGGCGACGACGCCTACACCGGGGCGGGCTCGGTGATCACCCACGACGTGGCGCCCGGGGCCCTGGCGGTGGAGCGCGCCCCGCAGCGCGAGGTGCCCGGCTACGCTGCCCGCCGGCCGAAGAAGGCCCCCAGGAAGGAGTGATCCGCAGGTGGAACTGCCCGGCCGCAAGCGCATGATGCTGTTCTCGGGTTCGGCCAACCCGCCCCTGGCGGAGGAGGTGGCCGGGCTGCTGGGAATCCCGGTGGGCGGGGTGGAAAGGTCCCACTTCGCCAACGGGGAGATCTACGTCCGCTTCACCGAGAGCGTGCGCGGCGCCGATTGCTTCGTGCTGCAGAGCCACAGCAAGCCGGTCAACTTCCACATCATGGAGCAACTGATCATGCTCGACGCCCTGCACCGGGCGTCGGCCAAGCGGATCACCGCGGTGGTGCCCTTCTACGGCTACGCCCGCCAGGACAAGAAGCACCTTTCTCGCGAGCCCATCACCGCCCGGCTCATGGCCGATCTCCTCATCGCCGCCGGGGCGGACCGCATCGTGTCCATGGACCTGCACAGCGCCCAGATCCAGGGGTTCACCGTCAAGCCGTTCGATCACTTGACGGCCCTGCCCATCTTCTACCAGTACCTCCAAGAGGCGGTGGGCCGGGACATGGTGATCGTGTCGCCCGACACGGGCCGGGTGCGCCTCGCCTCCCGCTTCGCCCGGCACCTGGACGCCGGGGTGGCGTTCATTCACAAGCGGCGCGCTGCCGAGGTGCACAACGAGGCGGCGGCGCTGCAGGTGGTGGGCGACGTGGCCGGCCTCCACGCCGTGGTCATCGACGACATGATCGACACCGGGGGCACGGTGGTGGCCGCCGCCGATCTGCTGCGCCGGGCGGGGGCGTTGAGCGTGCGAGCCCTGGCCACCCACGGCGTGCTGTCTTCCCCGGCGGTGGAGCGCTTCGCCGACTGCGGCCTCGAGGAGGTGGTGATTACCAACACCCTCCCCGTGCCGCCGGAGGCCGCCGGCCTGCCCAACCTGCGGGTGCTGTCGGTGGGCCCCATCCTGGCCGACGCCCTGCGCGCCATCTTTACCGAGGAGTCGGTGTCGGCTCTGTTCATGGGCGAGAACGCCTGAGCGAGAACTGCTCCCTTGGACACCGTCGAAATCACTCTGCAGACCGGGGCCGCCCCCGCCGTGGTGGACATCACAGCCCACGCCGCCGGGTTCGTAGCCGACAAAGGCGACGGCCTGCTGTCGGTGTACCTGCCTCACGCCACCGCGGGCCTGGCCATCGTCGAGACCGGGGCGGGCAGCGACGACGATCTCCTGGCGCACTTGGACACGCTCTTTCCCCGCGACGGCCGCTGGCGCCATCGCCACGGTGCCCCAGGGCACGGAGCGGACCACGTGATGCCCGCGTTCGTGTCGCCTTCGCTGGTGGTGCCGGTGGCGGCCGGACGCCTCATGCTGGGCACCTGGCAGTCACTGGTGTTGGTGGATCCCAACCGGGACAACCGCACCCGCCGGGTGCGGTTCAGCTTCCTGCCCGGGTGAGCCTCAGGCCTTCGGGCGCCCCACCGCCACCATGTAGAGCGGTTCGCAGCCCTCGGGCAGGCTCAGCAGCCGCGCCACCCCGGCGGGGTCGTGGGCGCCGATCGGATAGGCCCACAGCCCCAGGGCCTCGGCCTGCAGCAGGACGTTCTGGGCGGCATGCCCCAGGCCCATGGCCACGTAGCGCTCCGCCCGCTCCGGGTAGCGGGCCGCGGTCCGGGACGTGACTGCGCCCAGCACGATCATGGCCCCGGCTCGCAGGATGCGGTCGTCGTCGTAGGCGCCGCGCAGCGCCTCCCGCAAGTCGGAGCCATCGGTCTCCTCCAGTTGGTGGGCGGCGCCGTCGTAGCGGAAGACGCCGTTGGGGGTGGCGGCGTACACCTCGTGCGCGTCGGTGTGGCCGGCGGTGGGGGTGCTGCGGCGGCCTTCGCGCCCGGTGACGCCGTGAGCCGCCCACAGCAGTTGCCCCAGTTCTGCGGGGGAGAGGGGTTCGCCGCTGAACTCGCGCCGGGAGCGGCGCCGCAGCAGCGCCTCCTCCAGGGTCAGAGGGCCGGCGGTGCAGGGCGGGGGGAGGGCGGGTGCGCTCATGGGCTCATCGTAGGTCGCGGAGCCATCCCGACAACCCGGGGCGCCGGTGGCTGCGCTGCGCCCCCGAGACGAGCGCGGTCAGGTCGGCGGCCGAGAGGCTGCCGTCGGCCAGCAGGGCTTCGGCCACCTTCTCGACCGCCGGCCAGATGCCGGGCAGGTCGAGCAGGCCCAGGGCGCGGCGCCGCAGCCACTCGAGATAGGCCTCGTTCTCTTGCTCGCTGCGGGTGACCCGTCGCCCGAGCGCGGCCAGGTGGTCCGGTCCGGGGGTCGGCCCCGCCGGCGCTCCCGCCTGGGCGGCGGCGCGGGCCTCTGCCTCCAGGCCGACCCAGAGCGCCAGGATCTCCAGTTCCAGGCGGTGCCGGGCCCCGCCGCCCAGGTCCACCGGCCGGGAGGATTCCGACTCGGCCTCGGTGGGGGGATCCAGGGCGAGGCGTGACGGGCGTCTTCCCTGGACGTGGTGGGCTACGGCGTGGCCGGCTTTCCGGTAGGCCCGGCTCCGGCGCTCGATGTCGGTTTCCCCGCTCATGCGTCCTCCTCGACCCGTCAGGGTAGGCGGCTCCGGGCGAGGCCCCGGCGGGTCACTCGCCGATGACCTTCACCAGCACCCGCTTGCGGCGCCTCCCGTCGAACTCACCGTAGAAGATCTGCTCCCAGGGCCCGAAGTCGAGGTCCCCTCCGGTGATCGCCACCACCACCTCTCGGCCCATCACCTGCCGCTTCAGGTGAGCGTCGGCGTTGTCCTCCCCGGTGCGGTTGTGGTGGTAACGGGACACGGGCTCATGGGGGCGAGGCTTTCGAGCCACACCTCGTAGTCGTGGTGCAAGCCGCGCTCGTCGTCGTTGATGAAGACGCTGGCGGTGATGTGCATGGCGTTCACCAGCACCAGGCCCTCCTGCACCCCGCTCTCCCGGACCGCCCGCTCCACCTGCGGGGTGATGTTGACGAAACCGCGCCGGGCGGGGATCTCGAACCAGAGTTCCTGGCGGTGGCTCTTCACGTCTGCACCTCTTCCTCAGTCGTTCGCGTCTTGGTAGCGGGCCGCCGGCGGCGGTCGCCATCATCGAACGAAAGGGTCGACGACCGCCGCGGGGCCGGTCCTTCGCCGCGGCGCCCCCATCTTGGCGGATGCGGGGGCGGGTTGTCGGGTGGACGGGGCCGGCGCTACGGAGGCCGGGGCGATTGCCCCGGCCTCCGTGGTAGGTCGACCTGGTCCCGGCTAGGGGACTCGGATGATTCTGTTCTGCGGGCCGGGGGCCACCGGCGAGTTGGCCCCGAAGTAGAGGACCAGGGCGTCGAGGTCGATCATGCCCGTGATCCGGCCGGTGCCCTGGGTGAAGACGGTGAAGCGGTCGCCGCCGTCGGCGAGGAAGCTGTTCATCGTCACCCGGTACGAGGCCGCCGGGTCGAGGGGAACCCCATGGAGCATGATCGTGGCCGGATCCACCTTCGAGCCCATAGGCGCCGAAGCGCTGTAGGAGTAGGTGAAGCCGCCGGACACCTGGAGGACCCGCGTCCCGATCAGGTCCCATTGCTGCTCTAGCAGAGCGTCGATCTGAGCGCCGGTGAGGGTCAAGGTGGTCAGGTAGTTGCCGAAGGGCTGCACCTTGAAAGCCTCGCCGTAGGTCACCTCGCCGGGCAACTCCGCGCCGCTGATCTCGCTGTAGAGGATGTCGGCCCGAATGCCGCCCGGGTTCATGAAGGCGATGACCGCCCCGCCGATTCCGGGGGCATGAGCCAGCTGAGCGTCGGCGATCACGTCGCCCAGGGCCGACTCACCGGCAGCGTTGGCCGTTCTGGTGATGTTGCCGGTGACCGACCCGATCACCACGTTGGCCAGGGGCGCGGCCAGCGCCTGGTACCTCTCGACCAGCGCTTGCACGTCGGCCGCCGGGGTGACGCCGGCCCGCAGCACGTCGCGGTTGGTGGCGGTGACCGACATCACGTCCTTGGTGACCTTGTTCAGCTTGAGGTCGATCGTGGTGAAGGTCCGGCCGCCGTTCCTCGAGCTGGTCACCGTCCGGCCGTCGATGTTGCAGATGTAGTTCTGGTGGGTGTGGCCGGTGATGAAGAGGTCTACCTCGTCGTCGGTGCGGTCGACGATGTCGACGATCGCCCCGGTGCAGCCGCCGGCCGAGGAGTAGCCGCCTTCATGCACCACCGCCACGATGGTCTCGATCTGCCGCTTCTTGAGGACCTCGACCCACCTGTTGATGGTGTCGGCCTCGTCGAGGAAGACCAGACCCTCGGTGGCGGAGGCGGTGACGATGCTGGGAGTGTCCTCGAGCACCACGCCGACGAACGCCACCCGTACCCCGCCGAAGGTCATGACCTTGTAGGGCGGGAACAGCGTCTTGCCGGTGTCCTCGCGGATCACGTTGGCCGCCAGGAAGGGGAAGGCGGCTCCGTCGAACCCGTCGCCGTCCAGGCACCCGTCCACCGGATGGCAGCCCCCGTACTGCATGCGGAGCAGTTCTTCCCAGCCTTCATCCAACTCGTGATTGCCGACCACGGCGATGTCGACTCCCATGAGGTTGGCGGCCTCGATGGTGGGCTCGTCGTGGAACAGGGCGGACGTCAGGGGACTGGCCCCGATGAGGTCACCTCCGGACACGATCACCGTGTGACGGGCGGTGGCCTCCAGATCCCTGAAGTAGGTGGCCATGTAGGCGGCGCCTCCCAGGGTGGTGCTGTAGGGCTCGATCTGGCCGTGGAAGTCGCTGAAGGCAAGGATTCGCACCTCTACCGGGGGGGCGGTGGCCGCCCCCTTGCCCGGCGCTGCCCCGGCCGCCGGTACGAGGACGAGCAGCAGACCGACCATGAGTGCCGTCAGTGTTCTCGCTTTCCGCATGGGCCCTCCTTGCCCTCGGATCCCTCCTCCAGAGGAGGGGCTCACTGCGCTGGCTGTGGTCCCGCGGCAAGGCCGGAGTGCCCGGTCACCGCGCGCCACATGCTACGCGGCTGCGCCGGGGCGCGCTCGGTCGGCTCACCCCCGACGCCGTCTACTCCGGAGGGAGTTGCAGGACCAGGGCGGCGAAGGGCGGCAGCGCGCCCAGCGGCGCGCCGACGGACGAACCCGCCGCCGGGCCGGCTGCGAGGCCGCCGGCCACCACGACGGCCCGGTCCAGGCCCCGCAGGGCATCCCCGTCGACGGCCAGGAGGTAGTCGGCGACGGCCCCGCCGGTCAGGTTGACCACCACCAGCACGTGGTCGTCGCCGGCGCTCCGCAGGTAGGCGGCCACCCCCTCGTTCCCCGTCTCGACGGTCGTGAGGTCGCCGAAGCGCAGGGCGGGGCTGCCGTTGCGGAAGTGGATGAGGCGGCGGTAGAGGTTGAGCAGCGACTCGGGGTCGCCATCCTGGACGGCCACGTTGCGTTCGGTGTACCCGGAATCGGCCTCCTCCCAGGGAGTGCCGGAGGTGAAGCCGACGCCCGGCCCCTCCCCGGTCCAGGGCATGGGGGTGCGGATGCGCTCGTCGGGCTTGTCCCCGGCCAAGCCCACCTCCTCCCCGTAGTAGAGGAAGGGGGTGCCCGGCGCGGTGAGGAGCACGGTGGCGCACAGGCGCACGATCGGGGCCACCGATTCGGGAGGAGCGCCGGCGGCGACCGCAGTCCACACCCGGGTCATGTCGTGGTTGGTGAGGAAGGTGGCCGCCCGCCCCGGCCGGTACGAGCCTGCCAACTCCTCCAGGACGTCGATGAGAGGGCCGGCCAGGCCCGTCTGGAGGGCGGCCGACAGCCCTTCCCGGCCGAAATCGAAGTCGAACACCAGGTCGAGCGGCCCGGGCACGTAGCGGGCGGTGACGGCGGTGGGGCTCCACACCTCGCCGAGCACCAGCGCGGTGGGGTCCACGCCGTGGACGAAGCGGGTGAAGTCGGCCATCCAGCGGCGGGAGGCGACGGTGTCCTCCTGCACCGGCCCCCGCTCCACCAGGTGCTTGGCGGCATCGATGCGGAAGCCGTCCACCCCGACCTCCTCCAGCCAGTAGCGGGCGACGTCGTACAACTCGTCCCGCACCGCCGGGTTCTCCAGGTTCAGGTCGGGCATCTTCTCCCAGAAGAGGGCGTAGTAGAAGCGGTCCTCGTGGCGGTGCCACACCTGCTGGTTCCAGGGCCCGCGCCACCCGGGGGAGTCCTCCCGCCACAGGTACCAGTCGGCGTAGGCCGGGTCGCCGGCCGCCGAGGCTTCGAACCAGGGGTGCTCGTCGGAGGTGTGGTTGAGCACCAGGTCGATGAGGACGGCGATGCCCCGGTCGTGGGCGGCGGCGAGGAAAGCCCGGAAGTCCTCCATGGTCCCGTAGTCGGGGTTCACCGCCCGGTAGTCGGTGACGTCGTAGCCGTGGTAGGAGGGGGAGGCGAAGACGGGCATCAGCCAGATGCCGGTGATACCCAGGTCGGTGGTGGTGGCCGGGTCGCCGTCGTTCAGGTAGTCCAGGGAGGCGGTGAGCCCCCGGAAGTCGCCGATGCCGTCGCCGTCGGCGTCCTTGAAGGAGCGCACGAAGATCTCGTAGAAGACGCGTTCGCTCCACCAGGGCAGGCCCGCCTCGGCGGCGCTCCCCGGGGTGCCCCCGCTCCCGCAGGCGGGGAGGGCGAGGACCAGGACGAGCAGAGCGGGGAGCAGGACGAACCGGCGCATGACCTCTCCGGGACGGCGGATGATCGCCAGCGTAGGCCCGGCGCGCCGCTCGGGCACGGCGTACGCTTCCGCCGAGGGAGGTTCGACATGGCAACCAAGAAGTGCCCGTACTGCGCCGAGGAGATCCAGGAGGAGGCGCTGGTCTGCCGGTTCTGCGGCGCTCGCTTCGATGCGGGCGGGGCCGCCGCCCCGGTGGCCCCTCCGCCTGCCGAGCCGGCACTGCCGCCGGCTGCGGCGGTGGCGCCGGTGGGCGAGGTGCGGGAGGGATTAGTGGCCACGCCGCGGCAGGCTTTCGGCTTCTACCTGCACGCCTTTGCGGTGGAGGCCACGCTGATCGTGGTGGTGTTGAGCTGGCTCGGGGTGCGCGCTCTCGACTGGGGCGAGCGGACGAGGGGCGTCTTCCTGGAGGTAGCCCGCCCGGCGCCGATCTTCGTGATCGGGGTGATCGTGCTCCTCCTCGTCTGGGCGCTTGGGGTGCGGCGCCTGGTGCCCCGGCTGCGAGATGTGGGGAGCAAGGGGGTGAGGGAGTTCCGGCGCCGGTGGCGCGCCGACCGGGGCGGCCTGCTGTTGTCGCGTCGGGGCCTCGTGGCCGGGGTGGTGGTGGCCGTCCTCATGTGGGTGGCTCTCGGAGCATCGGCGGTGTGGAACTTCATGCGCGCCGACGACCTGGGGTGGACGCTCCGGCCGGGCATCTACGCCGCCCTGGCGCTGCCCGTCGTCGGGGCGGTGGCCGCCCTGCTGCTGCTCGGCCGCCCGGCCCGGACGGTGCGCCTGGACTCCAAGGGGGCTATCTTCGAGTAGACACCCGGTCGTTCGATTGGCGACCAGATATGAGGCGGCCGGGCCGTCCGGCTACCAGGGGAGGTTCCCGTATGACCAGCACATCGCTCTCGTCCCGGCGCGGCCTCGGCGGCTTCGCCGCCCTGGTCGGGGGGGCGCTCATGATCGTCTCGGTGTTCCTGCCGTGGTTCGATACGCCCGCGGGGGACGTAACTGGATGGGACACCTACACCGCCCTGTCCGACAGCGGGCGGAACATCTTCTACGAGCACTCCTTCTTCGAAGACGGGTTCAGCCCCTTCTTCAGCGGGGTTTCGATGCTCATTGCAGGGGGTCTGCTCGCCCTGATCGGCCTGGCCCTGGTGGCCTCGGTGCGCGGAGGCGCCTTCCGTTTGCCCGCCGCGGGGCGGCTGGCCCTGGCCGTGCTGGCGATCCTCATCCTCGTGGCGGGGATCAGCAACCTGGCCTCGCTGTTCGCCACCGGGCCGGGGAGGGGGATCGTCGACCCCGGGTACGGCCTCTACCTGCTGACCGCAGGCGCCCTGCTCGGCTTCATCGGCGTGCCGGTGGGAGGCGGCAAGGGCCGCTCCTGAGACTCAGGGGGTAGGTGAAGCCCCTCCGGGTCCGGCCCGGAGGGGTCTCTGGCGTCCGTGCGTCTTCTACAGGAAGAGCGGCGCCATCACCAGGGTGACGGTCGCCAGCAGCTTCACGAGCACGTGCAGTGACGGGCCGGCGGTGTCCTTGAAAGGGTCACCTACGGTGTCGCCCACCACGGCGGCCTGGTGGGTGGGGTTCTTCAAGAGAGACCCGTCGGGGGCCCTCAGGTACTTGCCGCCGTGGGCACCAGCCTCGATGTACTTCTTGGCGTTGTCCCAGGCGCCGCCCCCGTTGTTGAAGAACAGCGCCACCAGGATGCCGCCGATGGTGCCGACCATGAGCAGGGCGGCTACCGACTCGGCTGCGACGAGCGGGTCGCTGCCGGTCACGAAGAGCCACTTGAACACCAGCCCCACGCCGATCGGGCCCAGCACCGGGAGCAGGCCGGGGGCCACCATGCGGCGCAGCGCCGACTTGGTGACGATGTCCACGCAGGTCCCGTACTCGGGCTCGAAGTCGTCGGGGAACTGGATGATCTCGTTCTCCCGGGGCAGGTGGGCGTACTGGCGCCGCACCTCGGAGATGATGGACTGGGCGGCCTTCCCCACCGCCCGGATCGCCCACGCCGAGAACAGGAACACCAACATCGCCCCCACCAGGCCGCCGACGAAGACCACCGGCTTGGAGAGGTCGATGGCCCAGGGGGCCGTCCCGCCCGAGTAGTGGAGCACCTCGTCGATGTAGGCCTGGAAGAGCAGGAACGCCGCCAGGCCCGCCGATCCGATGGCGTACCCCTTGGTCAGCGCCTTGGTGGTGTTCCCCACCGCATCGAGACGGTCGGTGCGATGCCGCACTTCCTCGGGCTGCTGGGACATCTCGATGATGCCCCCGGCGTTGTCGGCGATGGGCCCGAAGGTGTCCATCGCCAGGATGAAGGCGGCCGTGGCCAGCATCCCCATGGTGGCGACCGCGGTGCCGAACATGCCGGCGTTCACCCCGGAAGCGTCCGGGAAGGCCGACTGCCCCAGGAAGTAGGAGCCCAGCAGGGCGGCCCCCATGACCAGCACCGGGATGGCGGTGCACTCCAGGCCCACGCCCACCCCGGCGATGATGTTGGTGGCCGGGCCCGTCTCGGAGGCCTCGGCGATCGACTTCACCGGACGGTACTTGTGCTCGGTGTAGTACTGGGTGATGTACACGAAGGCGACCGAGGTGATCACCCCCAGCACGCCGCACAGGAAGAAGTGCCACCAGGCGTTGGGGGCTTCGGAGCTGCGCAGCAGCCAGTAGGTGGCTCCGCCGAAGGCGGCCATGGCCAGCACCACCGCCACGTAGTAGCCGCGGTTGAGCGCCGTCATGGGATCCATCTTCTCTTCGCGATCCATGCGCACCCGCAGGATCCCGACGATGGAGGCGATGATCCCGAAGGCCCGGGCCACCAGGGGGAACATCATCACCCCGACGACCCCGGCCGAGAAGGGCACCCCGGCACGCTCGGCGGAGAGGGCCAGCGAAGCCCCCAGGATCATGGCGCCGATGTTCTCGGCAGCGGTGGATTCGAACAGGTCGGCGCCGCGGCCGGCGCAGTCGCCCACGTTGTCGCCCACCAGGTCGGCGATGACGGCCGGGTTGCGCGGGTCGTCTTCGGGGATGCCGGCCTCCACCTTCCCCACCAGGTCGGCGCCGACGTCGGCTGCCTTGGTGTAGATCCCGCCGCCGAGTTGGGCGAAGAGGGCCACCAGCGAGGCCCCGAACCCGTAGCCCACTATGAGCAGGGGGATGTTCGCCGGGTTCTTCACCGTGCTCAGGGCATCCACCAGGGTGTACAGGGCGGCGATCCCCAGCAGGCTGGTGGCGACCACCAGCAGCCCGGAGACGGCCCCACCCCGCAGGGCGATGCGGAGCGCCCGGTTCAGGCTCGACATGGAAGCGTGCGCCGTGCGGGAGTTGCTGCGGATCGAGATCCACATCCCCACGTAGCCGGCGAAGACCGAGCAGGCCCCCCCGAACAGGAAGGAGATGGTCACCCACAGTGCCAGCTCCAGGGACGAGTCCACCGGGTCGAACTCACGGTGGCCGCGCAGCACGCCGTAGCCGATGAAGAGCAGTGCGCCCAACAGCAGTGCCAGGATCATGATGGTGCGGTTCTGGCGGCGCAGGAAGGCCTCGGCTCCCTGGCGGATGGCCTTGGAGATCTTCTGCATCGCCTCGCTGCCCATGTTGTGCCCCAGCACCCACCGGGCGAGCCCGGCGGCGACCGCCAGGGCTAGCACGCTGACGACGATGACCACGCCGATCAGAAGCCCTTGTCCGTACACCTCCACCTTCCTTCCCGCGTCCCCTCCGTGTGAGGGGACCCCCGTTGCCGGCCGGAACTCCGCGACCGCGCTCCCGACCGCGGGGCCGGCCGGCCCCGGGGCGGGTGTCGCGGCGTTGTTGCGGGGGCCAACCTAGCGCATGGTGAAGGGGCTTCGGCGCGCCGGAGGGCGGCCGCGGCCGCCCTCCGGGTTGGGTAGGTGCGCGGGTCAGGCAGCCTCGGCCGCGGCCGGCATCGGCACCGGGACCCCGCCGTCCCAGGCGAGCATGCGGCTGAGGCGCCCTTCGGCGTTGTAGAGGATGTCGTCGATCACCAGGAAGCCGCGCGCCTCGCGGTAGGCGCCCCGGCCCCCGCCGCAGCGGGTGCCGTCGGGCCCATCGAGGCAGCGGGCGTCCTCGGCGAAGGCGATCACGTCGTAGCGCTGCAGGCGGCCGTAGCCGTCGAGGGCGAGGATCAGGTGGAGGGTCGGGCCGCCGGGGAAGGGAGGCACGGCCGACGGCGTGTGGTCGGGAGCCACCGGCGAGATCCGGCCACCGCCCGGCTCGGCTCCGCCGACTGCCCCCGGGGAGATCGACCAATCGCAGTCGGAGTAGGTGTAGGCCTGGAAGGGGATGTCGCCCTCGGCCAAGGCGTGGCGCAGGTTGCGGTTCATCTTGAAGGCGACCCGGCCGGAGCCCTCCCGGACGGTCCACTCGTAGCCCATCCAGTCGTCGGAGGGGCGCTTGGTGCCGTTGTCGCACCTCACCGGCTTGCCCCAGGACTCGGTGAACCACAGGTTGCCGAACCTGGCCCCGGGCCGCTTGGTGACGGTGATGTAGATGGAGTGGATGGTGCCGTCGGGGAGTTCCTCGTAGTACCAGCCGTCGGCGCTGAGCATGACCTTGCCGGCCCCCCCGGCCGACAGAGCCATGGCCGGGGCGGGGAGCACCAGGGCGGCCACCACGATGGCGGCGGTGACGATGCGCTTCATGGGCGATGCCTTTCCTCGGTCCGGGACGGCTCTTCGGCCGCCTTCATCCCCTCCGACGGACAGGGTTGGCCGGGCGGTTCCGGGCCCGGCGGGCTCTTCCTGGGTGTTCTCTCAGCCGGGTGCCTCCGGTTAGCCTCGACCCATGTTCTCGATGTCGGTGCTGCGCCGGGTGACGGCGGGGGTCCTGCCCGCGGTAGTTGCCGCCGCCTGCGCGGGATCGGCCGGGGTGACCCCGACATCGGGCGCGGCGAGCACCACGGCCCCTGCGGCCTCCTCCACCACGACCACCACCGCGCCGCCGCCGGTGCTCTGCCCGCGGAACCAGCTCCGCCCGGCGGCGACCTACAGCGAGGTGCAGCACCTGCCGGCGGACGACCCCGCGGCGGCCGCCGTCCAGTTCGCCCGCGACCGGTTCGAGTGTGCCGCCGAGGTGGTGGTGGTGTCGCCCGACGACCTGGAGCGAGTTGCCCTGGCGGCCCTCCTCGCTGCCGCCCGTCGGGCCCCGCTGCTCTTCGCCGACGCCGCTCCTTCGCCGGCGCTCGACGCCGAACTGGCCAACCTCATCCCCCGGCGCCTCTGGCTGGTGGGCGGCGGATTCGCCGTGCCCGAAGTGCCGGAGGGAACCGAGGTGGAGCGGCTCGGGGGCGACCCCGCCGCTCTGGCGGCCGCGGTGAACGCACTGGCCGGAGGCAGCCCGGCGCTGGCCCTGCCCGGGGGTGACGACGCCGCCCTGGTGGCGGTGGCGGTGCAGGCGATGATCGGGGGGGCGGCTTTGGAGCCGTCGCCGACCACCACCGCCGCCCCCATTGCCACGACGACCAGTGGGGCAGGGTCAGTCACCACCTCGACCACCGCCGCCGGTCCCGAGATCCCGGACGAGGCGAACCCCGTTCCCGTGGCCGTCGCCGGCACGGGTGATGCCGGGGTGGCCTGGCTGGTGGATGCCGGGTCGCCCGCGGCCGCCCTGGCGGCGGCGGCCGCCGCCGCCCACTCGGGGGCGCTCATGGCCCTGGTGGACGGTGACGACTTGCGCCGCCTGCCCGAGGTAGGCCGGGCGCTGCGCGCCGCCCGCAACGAGTCTCTCCAGGTGCGTCTGGTGGGGGAGATCACCGCCGACGCCTCCTGGCAACTCCCTCTCCTGACCGACGGGGACGAACTGCCCGGAGGCGGCTACCTGCTGTTCCCCGGCCGGCGCCTGGTGGCGCTGTACGGTCACGCCTGGGCGCCGGAACTGGGGGTGATGGGCGAGCAGTCCCCGGGGGAGGCCGTCGATCTGGCCGCCTCCGTGGCCGGCGCGTACGCCGAAGAGGGCGTCGTGGTGGTGCCCTCCTTCGAGATCATCGCCACCGTGGCCGACTCCCGGGCGGGGAGTGACGGCAACTACTCCAACGAGACTCCGGTGGAGGACATCCGCCCGTGGATCGAGGCCGCCGGCGCCGCCGGGATGTACGTGCTGCTGGACCTCCAGCCGGGCCGCAGCGACTTCCTCAGCCAGGCACTGCTCTACGAGGAGTTCCTGCGCCTTCCCTTCGTAGGCCTGGCGCTGGACCCGGAGTGGCGCCTGGGCCCCGACCAGTTCCACCTGGTCCAGTTCGGCAGCGTGAGCGCAGAAGAGGTGAACGAGGTGGCGGAGTGGCTCGCCGGCCTGGTGCGCGAGGAGAGTCTGCCGCAGAAGCTGCTGCTGCTGCACCAGTTCCGTCTGTCGATGATCCCCGACCGGACGGCCATCGTCGTTCCCCCCGAACTGGCCCTGGTCATCCAGATGGACGGCCAGGGATCGCTCGACGACAAGTACGCCACCTGGGCCGCGGTGACGGCCGGGACCGAAGGCACCGGTTGGTGGTGGGGGTGGAAGAACTTCTACGACGAGGACTCACCCAGGGCCACCCCCGGCCAGGTGCTCGACCTGCGCCCTCGGGTGGTCTACGTCTCCTACCAGTGAGGCGGCTCAGGTGCCGGGCGGGCGGTACTGCACCGCCTTGCGCACCGCCTCGTCGATCTCTTCGGCCTCGAGCAGGGTGTTCGACTTCACCTTCGCCCCGCCCGACGCGTTGATGGCCAGCGACACCGCCACCAGGTCGGCATTGGTGGGGAGGTCGGCGATGATGTACAGGTCGTCGTCGCCGAAGGCGTAGTAGAAGCCCTTGAGGCTCCCCCCGCGACTGGTGACGAGGGCCTCGATGGCATCCCGGCGGCCGGAGCCGCCGTCCTTCAGCAGGCCGCGGATGCCTTCGGGCGTGTACGACGCCTTGATCATGAAGGTGGGCATAGGCCTCCTATCCGCTCCGGCCCGCCGCCGACGCGGCGGCGGGCCTCCGTACTCCTGTACCCGACGCTAACACTTCGGGAAGGCAGGAAGGTGTCGTTGCCGTGTCGGCTGGGCGGCGGCCTGACGAGAGGAGAAGTGCGACCCAAGGCGGCAATGACACCCACGCGGCCGGCCTCCCGGGCTGGAGCGGCCTGTGCCATGATTCGGCGTACGCCCTCGCCGGCGGGGGATTCCGGCAGGGAGGGGAGATGGTTGCGCAGCCGCGGACCGGTATCGCGAATCTGGACGTCCTCGGTGGTGTTCGACCGTGCCGTCTCCCGGCCCCGGACTGGACGTGGCTTCCGACGGGGGTCGTCAACTAGAGGAAAGGCAGGCGCGCTCGCGGAGAGCGCGCCTTCTGTATGGGGAGGTATCTCATGGGAATCCCACACAGCCGAAGGAGAGCGCGGCGCGCCGCCCTCGTGGGCGCGGTAGTAGGGGCGGTGGTGATGCTCGCCTTCCCGGTGATCGCCGCGGTGGGAGGCAACATGATCCTGGGCAAGCTCAACACCGCCGACGCCACCACCTTCCTGTCAGGCTCCGCACCCAACTCCAACCTGCGGATCATCAACCAGCAGGCCGGCGCCCCTGCCCTGGACCTGAGGGTGGTCGCCGGGTCGCCGCCCCTGCAAGTGAACTCCGGAGCCTGGGTGCGGTGGCTGAACGCCGACCGCCTCGACGGCAAACACGCCGGGGCTTTCGCCCTAGCCGGCCACAATCACGACGCGGCGTACCTGGCTATCGACGGCAGGGCGGACGACTCGGACCTGCTGGACGGGTTGGACTCCGCCGCCTTCGCCGGGGCGGGCCACGGTCACGACGGCACCTACTCGCCGTTGGGCCACAATCACGACGCGGCGTACCTGGCTATCGACG
>Ga0194111_10001497_pt1 | contig 28813 bp, 20 predicted proteins | sample TA2KigC300mmetaG_FD_146194 | JGI IMG/M metagenome (GOLD analysis project Ga0194111, IMG submission 146194) | Freshwater microbial communities from Lake Tanganyika, Tanzania - TA2015033 Kigoma Deep Cast 300m | ecosystem: Environmental > Aquatic > Freshwater > Lake | place: Tanzania: Lake... | reverse complement strand
GACCCCGGGGACGGAACTCTGCCGGCGGGAAGATACGGAAAGGCTTTTTGCCCAGATCAGCCAGAGGAGGTCCTTATGATCAATCATGCTCGCTTAGTGACCATCGAGGATTATGAAAAATATGTGGGCCCCGAAAATGTGGACCGCATCCTGCGAAAGGCCAAGCCCCTCCAGGACCTGCACGTGGTGAACGTCAACTCCACCTACTACGGGGGCGGGGTGGCGGAGCTGCTGGGCTCCATGACCATCCTGATGAACAGCGTCGGCATCAAAACCGGCTGGCGGGTTATCCAGGGGTCGCCGGACTTCTTCAGCATCACTAAAAAGATGCACAATGCCCTGCAGGGCGGCGAGATCAACCTCACCGAGCGGAAAAAGGAAATATACGAGGCCGTGGTGTATGAAAACGTCATGCGTACCCATCTGGAGCACGACGTGGTCATCATCCACGATCCTCAGCCCTTGCCCATGATCGACCACTATCGCAAACGGGGGCCCTGGATCTGGCGGGGCCACGTGGACATGAGCAGCCCCAACCCGGAATTATGGGATTATCTGGCGCCGTTTGTGGAAAAATATGATGCGGCCATCTTTAGCATCAAGGAATATGCTCAGAAGCTGAAAACCCCGCAGCTCTTTTTCATGCCGGCCATCGATCCTTTCTCCATCAAGAATCATCCCTTGACCGAGGAGGAGATGACGGAGCGGCTGGAACACTATCATATCCCCACCGATCTGCCCCTGGTGGTGCAGGTCTCCCGTTTTGACATCTGGAAAGACCCCAAGGGGGTGGTGGAGGCCTTCAAGATCGCCCGTCAGGAGGTGGACTGCACCCTGGTCCTGTTGGGCAATGTGGCCACCGACGATCCCGAGGGCCCGGAGATTTACGAATCCCTGCTGGAATGCCAGGAGGAGCGCATCATCATCCTGTCGGTTCAGGACACTGCCCTGGTGAACGCCCTGCAGACCCGGGCCGCCGTAGTCCTGCAAAAATCTCTCCGGGAGGGTTTCGGACTGACCGTCTCGGAGGCCATGTGGAAAGGCACCCCGGTGATCGGCGGCAATGTGGGGGGCATCCGCTACCAGATCGAGGACGGCGTCAACGGCTTCCTGGTGAACACCGTGGAGGAGGCCGCGGCCCGGATCGTGCAGCTGGTCAAAGACGAAGCCCTGCAAAAACGCCTGGGCGAGGCCGCCCGGGAAACCGTGCGCCAGAAATTCCTGCTGAGCCGCAACCTGGAGCAGTATCTGGACCTGTTCAGCTCCTTTGAGACCAACTTCACCCTGAAAGGAATGTGAGTTTGGAAGCGGTCAGCTTGCAGCTGTCAGCTTAGGGGTTACTTTAAACATTTAGGAGAATCCCGGGACCCCGAACCTTTTCCAAACCTGTTTGACGCATCGTTGTTGCCGAAAGCTGATAGCCGATAGCTGATAGGTAACCGCACATATTTGCACTTCAAACCTTGAAGTTTCACCTATGGAGGGCCAGCAGCATGACCCCGATGTCCAACGATTACCCCGGCAAGCTCCTGGAGGTCCATGAGCCGCCCTGTCTTTCCCTGTATCAGCCGACCCATCGGCATCGACCGCAGAATCAGCAGGACCCTATCCGGTTTCGCAATCTCGTCAAGGCCCTGGAGGAGTCCCTGCATCAGAAATATCCGAAGCGGGAGGTCAAACCCCTGTTGGAGCCTTTTCACGTCTTGGCCGGGGATGCCCTCTTCTGGAATCACACCCTGGACGGCTTGGCCGTGCTGGGCGGGCCGGACATGTTCCAGGTTTTTCGGCTGCAGCGGCCTGTGCCGGAGTTGGCAGTAGTGGCCGACAGCTTTCATATTAAGCCCCTGGTGCGCATCCTGCAGTCCGCGGAACGGTATCAGGTCCTGGCCCTGAACCGGAGAGAAATCAATTTGTTCGAGGGCAACCGGGACGTTCTGGACGAGATCGACCTGGCTCCGGGCGTCCCCCGGACCATTACCGAAGCCCTGGGGGAAGAACTGACCGAGCCGCACCAGACCGTGGCTTCCTATCGCCTGGGGGCCGGGGCAACCCCCAGCCGGCATGGCCATGGCGGCCGGGCGGATGAAATTGACACTGACACTGAGAGGTTTTTCCGGGTCGTTGACCGGGCCATCCTGGAGCACCACTCCCAGCCCTCCGGCCTGCCCTTGATGCTGGCGGCCCTGGCGGAGTATCACGCCCCTTTCCGCAAATTAAGTCACAATTCCTTCCTGATGGACACAGGACTGGAAATCAACCCGGACGCCCTGAGCCTGGATGACTTGCGCCAGGAGGCCTGGCAAAAGATGGAGCCGAGGTATCTGGCCCGGCTGGCAGAACTGGTGGAGAGCTATCAGGCCGCCCAGGTTCGGGAAATGGGATCCGATGACCTGGCCCAGATAGCCCTGGCCGCCCTGGCCGGCCGGGTGGCCATCCTCCTGGTGGAGGCCGACCGGACGGTGCCGGGCCGGATTGACCCCGCCACCGGAGAGATAGGCGAAGCAGATCTTTCCCATCCGGAAGTTGACGACATCCTGGATGATCTGGCCGAAATGGTCCTGAAGACCAGGGGCGAGGTCATCATCGTTCCGGCGGAACGGATGCCCACCGCCACCGGAGCCGCGGCTACGTACAGATATTAGCCGCATGGATGCCGCTTCCGTGGTGGAAGTACTGCAGCGGTGTAGGGGCAGGCCCCTGTGCCTGCCCAAGCATGGAGGTCCTGGACCCGGACGACCGGGCCCGCCCGCCGGGACTGGTCACCGTGGATGACGCCATGGACATCCTGGATCGGGAAAGCGCCGAAGACCTGGCCCGGAGCGGTGGTTCGGAGCCCTTGAACCGGCCGTATTTCTCCGTGTCGGTGCTTCGCCTGGCCAGAACCCGGGTGGTGTGGCTGCTGGCCCTGGCCATTGCCGCCGTATTGACGGTCAATGTCCTGAAGGTTTTTGAGGAGACCCTGGAGGCCGTCGTTACCCTGGCCCCGTTCATCACCACCCTCATCGACGCCACCGGCCTGATCTTCTATTTTCTTATCGCCCGGGCCATTCTTTTCTGGTAAGCGTTCAGCTATCAGCAATCAGCTTTCAGCAAAAACAATGGGTTAGGGAACCTAAGCGAAAAACCAGTGATCCGCCACCTTAGAATAACTATTTGAATCTAAAGCATTAGCTGACGGCCGTAAGCTGACCGCTGAACGCTTACCTTTTCTGAACGACAGAAAGTTCAAGGTTTAAAGGAGAGCTCCCCTAAATTTGTGCCAGGGCCTGTTCCAGGTCGTCCTGCAGGTCGGCCAGGGCTTCGCAGCCCACGGACAAGCGCACCAAGTCATCGGTGATGCCGGTCTGTTCCCGTTCTTGGCGGGGGACCCCGGCATGGGTCATGGAGGCCGGGTGTTGGATGAGGGACTCCACCCCGCCCAATGAGACCGCCAGGGTGATGAGCCGGAGATGATTCATTAAAACTCTGCCACCCTCCAGGCCGTTTTTGACCCCGAAACAGAGCATGAAACCGAACCCCTCCATCTGCCGCTGAGCTAACTGGTGCTGAGGATGGTCCGGCAGCCCGGGATGGCGGACCCAGGCGACTTTGGGGTGAGCTTCCAAAAAGCGGGCCAGTTCCAAAGCGTTGGCCTGGGACCTCTCCAGGCGCAGGGCCAGGGTGCGCAAACCCCGAAGGATCAGCCAGGCCTGGTGCGGGTCCATGACCGCGCCGGTGAGGGTGATGAACCGCTTGATTCTCTTGTACAGGTTCGGATCCCGGCCCACAATCATGCCGCCCAGCACATCGCTGTGGCCGTTGAGGGCCTTGGTGAGGCTGTGGACCACCAGATCGGCCTCCCATTTTAGGGGACGCTGGCTGTACGGGGTGGCAAAGGTGTTGTCCACCACCAGCAGGGCCCCGGCCTGTTTGGCCAGCCGAGAAGCCGCGGCGATATCGGTGAGTTTCATGGTGGGGTTGGTGGGCGTTTCCAGAAAGACCAGTCTGGGGCGGCGTCGCAGGGCCTTTTCCAGTGGGCCCAGATCCGAGGCGTCCACAAAGAGGGGCTCGATGCCGAAGCGGGGCAGCTCCCCGGCAATGACCACGTGGGAGGGACCGTAGAGGCAGTCCCCGGCCACCAGGAGGTCTCCCCGGTTTAACAGGCCGAACAGGACCGCGCTGATGGCGGCCATGCCCGTGCTGGCGGCCACCGCCCAGGCACCGGATTCCAATGTGGCCACGGCTGTTTCCAGGGCATTAACCGTGGGATTGCCCATGCGGGTGTAGACATACCCTGGCTCTTCCCCCGAAAACCGGGCTGCCCCGGCCTCGGCGGTGGCAAAGGAAAAAGTCGAGGTCTGAAAGATGGGGGGCGACACCTCGCCGAATACGGGATCTTTCAAATCGCCGGCATGTATGGCCAGGGTCTCTTTTCGCCAATTTTTCTCTGGGGGATTTGCCGCCATAGTTCAACTCCGGGGCCGGCCGCAGACCGCCGGCTGTTTGATCTGCCTTGCCTCAGGACAGTAATGATTGTATTATATCCGGTATGCCGGGTTTTCACCATAGAGGAGGTTAAACCTGCTCCCGGCCCTTTGCTTTGCAAGAAATGATCATGGCAGGTTGAGACCACCCCTGATGATTAATATCCCCCCTGACCTCCCTTTAGAAAAGGTGGCCAAGCACAGCTTGGCGATATCTTGGGTTCCCAAGTGCAACTTGGGAACCAGGATGAAAAAGTCCCCCTTTTCTAAAGGGGGATTTAGGGGGATTTTCAAAGGAAAAAATGCTACTGCGGAGGAGCGATTATGGGAGTTCACCCAGGCGCCGGTAAGTCCGCCGACCCGGCGGCTTTGATCAATATCCCCAGACTGGTGACGGCCTATTACACCGGGCAGCCGGACCCGGCGGAACCCGGTCAGCGAGTTGCCTTCGGGACCTCCGGGCATCGCGGCTCCGCCTTGGATAACTCTTTTAATGAAGCCCACATCCTGGCCACCACCCAGGCCATCTGCCGCTACCGCCGGCAGCAGGGCATCACCGGGCCGCTGTTCCTGGGGATCGACACCCATGCCCTGTCGGAGCCGGCCTTTGCCAGCGCCCTGGAGGTCCTGACAGCCAACAAGGTGGACGTCATGGTGGACGCGGACGGCGGTTACACTCCCACGCCAGTGATCTCCCATGCCATCCTGACCTATAACCGGGGGCGGACCCAGGGGCTGGCCGACGGCATCGTCATCACCCCATCCCATAATCCGCCGCAGGATGGTGGTTTCAAATACAACCCTCCCCACGGGGGGCCGGCGGAAACCGGGGTGACCCAGTGGATCGAACAGCAGGCCAACGCCATTCTAACCGAGGGAATGCACCAGGTGCCCCGGCTGCCTTTTGAACGGGCCCTGACTGCAGCCACCACGCATCGCCATAACTACGTCCAGGCCTACGTGGACGATCTGCCGGCCGTAGTGGACCTGGATATTATCCGGAGCAGCGGGGTCTGCCTGGGAGTGGACCCCCTGGGCGGCGCCGTCACGGCCTTCTGGGCCGCAGTGGCGGAGCGTCACCGCCTCAACCTGGAAATTGTCAATAAGAGCATTGACCCCACCTTCCGGTTTATGACCCTGGACTGGGACGGTCAGATCCGCATGGACCCGTCCTCGGTATATGCCATGGCCAGTCTCATAGACCTGAGGGAGCGTTTTGACGTCGCCTTTGCCAACGACACAGACGGCGACCGGCATGGGATTGTCACCCGCAGCCAGGGTTTGCTGCCCCCGAATCACTATCTGGCCGTGGCCATCGACTACCTGTTCGCCCACCGCCCGGGATGGCCGGAAAATGCCGCCGTAGGCAAGACCCTGGTGAGCAGCAGCCTCATCGACCGGGTGGCGGCCCGGGCCAACCGGCAGCTGGTGGAGGTCCCCGTGGGGTTTAAGTGGTTTGTGGAGGGACTTTTGGTTGGGTCTTTGGGTTTCGGCGGCGAGGAGAGCGCCGGCGCCTCCTTCCTGCGGCAGGACGGCACCGTCTGGACCACGGATAAAGACGGCCTGGTCCCCAACCTGCTGGCGGGAGAAATCACCGCTCGGACCGGGAAGGATCCGGGGGAGTACTATTGCGACCTTACCGCCGAGCTAGGAACCCCCCATTTCATCCGTCTGGACGCCCCGGCCACCCCGGTAGAGAAGGCCAGGTTGGCCAAGCTCGCCCCCGAGGCCGTCACTGCCTCGACCCTGGCCGGTGAGCCCATTATCGCCAAGCTGACCGCAGCCCCCGGCAATAATGCCCCCATCGGCGGGCTCAAGGTGACCACCGCCAACGGCTGGTTTGCGGCCCGGCCCTCCGGCACCGAGGAGATTTATAAGATCTACGCCGAGAGCTTTAAAGATGAAAAACACCTGGAGGACATCGTCCAGGAGGCCCAGCGTATCGTCAGCGCCGCCCTGACCGGTTAGGTAAGCGACCCCGGCGTACGGCACATCTCCCCTCGACTGGTTCGTGGGGATTTTTCATAGGTGCTCTTAATTCAACAGCATTGAGGGTTAGGATGAGAAGTGTAAATGACTTTTTACGAGTCCAACAACTTTGAACTTTAAACTTTTCAGGTAAACACAGGATCGTTTTTTGCGAAACCCTTATCTTTGCCGAGGCGGCAGTCCTCCCCGCCGTCTTTTTCTGGTTAGGACGCATGCCATCGGTGATGTCCTGCTCACCACCGCGGCCCTGCGCGCCCTGAAAAAGGGCTGGCCCCAGACTCAGCTCGTCATGGTGACCGGAGACCGGAGCGGCCCGGCCCTGGCCCATAACCCCTACCTGGATAATCTGCTGACCTTCCCGGAATCATGGTGGTTTTCCAGGGACCTGAGGAAATTGGCGCAACTCACCCGGCTGCTGTCCCGCTGCCCCAAGGATGGCCTGATAATGTTTCATGCCTCCTCCCTGGTGCATCTCTGGGGGCTGCTTCTCAGGGCCCCGCGGCGGGTAGGTTTTTGGCAGCGCGGCCCAAAATTCCTTTTGACCCGGAACGTGCCGCTGGTTTTCGGGGCCGATCGTTACCTCGGAGATATTTTTCTGGACCTGGTGCGAGCTTTAGGGCTCCAAGCCGATGACCCCAAACCGGAAATTTTCCTCACTCCCACCGAGCGGCAGCAGGCACAACGTATTTTGCCGGAGACCTTGCCGGGCCGCTGGCTCATCGGGGTGGCCCCTGGGGGCGGCCAGAATCCCCTGGAACAGGTAACCTTAAAACAGTGGCCGCCCTCATCATATATTGCCCTGTTAAAGGAGTTGGCCGCGTCTTATCCGGCAACGTTCCTGCTGTTGGGCGACCGGCGGGATCAGCAGGTGGAGACAATCTATCAGGACGCCAGGAATGCCGCTGTTGACGTGGTTAATCTCCGGGGGCAGACCGGCCTGCGGGAATTAATGGCCCTCATCGGGGAGCTGGATCTGCTCATCACCAATGATTCTTCCCCCCTGCACATTGCCACGGCGTTGAACACCCCCTTGCTGGCCCTGTTCGGCCCCACTGCGGCGGGAGCGCTGTTTCTGCCCGGGCCGCACCGCCGGGCCCTGCAAAGTTCAGCCGTCTGCAGTCCCTGTTATCCCTTCGGCCGGGCGCCCCAATGCCCGCAGCCCCTGTGCATGCCGGCCATCCCGGTGGACTCGGTTTCCCAGGCCGTCTCCGAGCTGCTGGCCCAATTAGGGGGACCGGGACACCGCCGGGATTAAATCGACATTTTTTGTTGATTTTCCTGGCCACATTCGGCATATTGAAACGGTATAAGGAAATCAGCCCGCCATAGTTGCAGCCAGCAAACAACAGCCGATGCATTGAGTTATGGGAGTTGCCTGTTTTTTTATAATCTCTGCCAATCTCCCGCGTCTCAGGAAAACCGGCTGAATTAATTATATTATTCAATTCCTCCGGAAATTGCCGGGCCTGCAGGGTGGAGAAAGACGGAGTTGAGACCAAAAACCGCAGGGAACCACGTATTAGCGTATCTAAGCCTGGCGATCTGGCTCTTGGCGATAACTTCCTGCACTACGATACGCTCCCGGGAATTAGAAGATCCGGCCCAGTTGCCTCCCAGCCAGGATATCACCGAGATCCGGGCCTCGGCCCCCTATATTCTGGACACGGGCGATGAAGTGACCATCCGGGTGTGGGGTTATGGCTTCGATGAGCTGCAGCGCACCGCCATTATCAATAATTCCGGAGAGATATATTTTCCCCTGTTGGGCGCCGTTAAGCTGTCCGGCCAGTCGGTGCCCGGTGCCCGGGAGCTGGTGGCCAACGGTCTGAAAAAGTATTTCGTCGACCCCCAGGTGGAATTCAGCACCACCGCCAGCCGGCAGCAGATTCATGTTTTCGGCGAAGTGAACAGTCCGGGCACTTTTGCTTTTCACCGGCCGCTGCTGATGATGGAGGGATTGGCCCGGGCCGGCTGGTTTAACCGGGACGCCAACCGACAGAGGGTCCTGCTCATCCGGCGGGCCCAGGATAAATACAACGTTTTTTCGGTCAACAGCGGCGATTTCTTCCAGGATGGGGCCAAAGTCCCGGCCTTTTTTCTGCAATCCGGCGACATAGTCTATGTCATGCCCAGCAAAATCGCCAACGTGGAAAGATTTATGCAGAGGCTCCAAAACATCCTGCAGCCGCTTCTAACCGCTGAGCAGATGATCATTTTAGCGCCGATGATCATTGACGTTATCCAGGGTAAAAGGCTTTATGCCCCGATATCCATTCCGTAGCCGGATCCCGGCAGGACCGACGTTGCTGCCGGTCTGATTATCCCAGACGCCACTAACTTCCTCTCCCTGGCAGGATGGGGAGAGAACCGCTATCAGGATACCTTAATGAAGGTTTTTTTACTGCAAGCCTACCTGGGACGCCGGGAGGCGCCCATATTTCCTCTCGGTCTGGCCTACATTGCCGCCAGTCTCAGCCGTCACGAGGTCAAGGCCTTCGATCCGAATGTAGCCGCCGACCCCTATCATGATCTGGTGATGCAGATCGAGGAGTTTGACCCGGAAGTCATCGGTATTTCTTTTCGCAATATCGATACCACGCAGTATGGTGACCCTTATTATTATTTCAAAACTTTGAAACCGACCCTGGAGCTGCTCCGGAAGCTCCGTCCCCGAGTGCCGCTGGTCATCGGCGGTCCGGCCTTTTCCATCTTCGCTGATCAGATCATGGCCCGCCATCCTGAAATCGATTTGGGAGTCTATCTGGACGGTGAAGAAAGTTTTCCCGAACTGCTGGAGCACCTGGACTCGCCCGAGCGGGTTAAAGGGGTTTATTATCGGCAAAACGGCGCCATCCACTTCACCGGGGAGCGCCCGGCCACAGATTTTATCTGGTCCCTGAAACCGCGCTGGGATCTGTTTGAACTGAGCAAATACGACGGCCCGGAGAGCATAGGGGTGCTTTCTCGCCGGGGGTGCAGTCTGAAGTGCATCTACTGCGTCTATCCTTTTCTCACCGGCACCGTGCAGAAACTGCGTCCCCCGGCAGGCGTGGTGGACGAAATCGAGGAACTGGTGCACCGGTGGGGGGTCAAGCAGTTTGTCTTTGCCGATTCGGTCTTCGCCCTGCCCAAACACCATGCCGCCGCCATCTGCCGGGAGATCATCAGGCGTGGCGTCAAGGTCAACTGGGGGGCTTTTTTTAATGAGCGGCTGGCTGACCGGGAATTCCTGCAGTTAGCCAAAGACGCCGGCTGTGTCTCCTATGACTTTTCCTCCGACGGCTTCAATGACCGTTCCCTGCAACTGCTGCGCAAACCCTTTACCTTTGCCGACGTCTGGCGCACCTACCAGTTGGCTCAGACCTTCCAGGGGGTGCAGATGAAGTTTTTTTTCTTTGCCAATCCCCCCGGTCAGACGGTGGCCTCGTATCTGCACCTGATGTGGCTCTTTTTCAAGACCAAGTTTTCCCGGCAGCAGCCCAAACCGGTGCAGGTCTTCGTCAATGTGCCCCGGCTGATGCCCAATACGGAACTCTATGCCATCGCCCTGGCGGAAGGGAGTATTGCCCCCGAGGCCGATCTGTTGCCCGATACCGAGACGGTGCCATTGTCTCTGTTCTATCACAACCCCCAGGTGCCGTTTGTCGATGTCACCTTTGATCTGCTCCACCGGATCAAAACAGGGCTGAAAAAACTCATCCCCAACCTGAGGTTTAGCTGAACTGTGGCCAGTTTAGGGAGTATATCATGGGAAAACGCCAGACCAGCTTTCGGTTAGGCATGGCCGGCCTGATGGTTTTGATTCTTTTAGGTGGTATTTCGAGAGAGATCTTGTGCAGCCCTCAGGCCGAAGGAGTACCGGTAATGCTGGCCCAAAGCCAGGGCAGGGCTCGCGTCGAGGCGCCCCCGCAGCAACGGCACGTCTCCGGTTCAGCCGTGGACAACGGCGATTTTGAACAGGGCGACCTCCAGAATCCGGATCGGCCCGCAGGTTGGGAGCCCCTGCCGGAAACGACCCGCGCCGCCAGCTTTCTCTGGGATGAGACCGTGGCTTACTCCGGCAGAAAATCCCTGAAGATTATAAAAAATCAGGCCGATCAGGTCTCCGGGGTCCTGCAGCAGCTGGCCTGCCCCTCCCCCGAACGCTGGTATCAACTTTCGGCCTGGGTAAAAACCGAGGATCTCCTGACCCGCCCCGGCGCCCGGGGCGGCGCCTGTGTCACCGTGCTTTTTTTCATCCCCGGTCTGGAAGCGCCCCTGGCTTTTGAGAGTCCCTTTGTCACCACTGCCAGTGATTGGCAGCAACAAAAACTGGTGTTTGCGGTCCCCCAGGACTGTGCCACCATGAAGGTGATCCTTGGCGTGCAAGGCGCTCAGGGCGCGGTCTGGTGGGATAAGATCGAGGTGGCCGAGATCGCCCCGAAAACTGCGGCCCGCAGCGAAGCCGTGCGTCCGGAAGATCTGGACCGATATGGGGGCTATAAGGCCATTCAGGGCCGCCGCACCGGCTTTTTCCACGCCCAGCAAATCAATGGCCGCTGGTGGCTCATCACCCCGGAAGGCCACGGCTTCATTGCTGCGGGACTGCAAAGCATGTCCCGGAAAGGTCGGGAAGCCGAAGAGATTGAACAGGTCCGGAACGTGCCCACCCAACCCGGCACCGTCCGGGAGCGGTATCAGTTATTGACACAGCTGATGGAAGTAACCGCGTCTCAATTAGGGGCTGACTTCCAGACCCTCTTCCCCCAGGAAGTGCGCCAACAGATTAAAGACTCAGTGGAATCCGGCTCTCCCCAGGCCCCGGAACAGATCGACGAGGCCTTCCGGCGCATCGGCGAGATGGTTCACGGCACGGAGGCGCAACGGCAATGGCGGCAGGCCTCGGCCCAGCGCCTCAAGGACTGGGGTTTCAATCTGGTGAGCCATAATACCCTGTTTGACCAGGTGGTCTATGACCTGCCGGCCAGCCCCTCGCTCTGGGGTTTCCCGTTCATCGCCCCGGAGGTCCGGGTCCCGGCCCTCATCGGCCCCCGGAGTGCCCTGCCGGCCGGCATCCCCAGCGAAACCTTCGGCTTTCCGGATGTCTATGACCCAAAATTCAGGGACATCCTGGAGCGGGAATTTAGCCGAACCTCGGCCAGAGTCAAGGACGATCCATACCTGCTGGGCTATTTTTTAGGCAATGAACTGGCCTGGAGCGGCAATATCTTCACTCCGGCAGTGGAATTTTCCCTTTTTGATATGTTTATCGCCCTCCCCCCGGAAAGGCCGGGGAAACAGGCCGTGGTGGATTTCTTGCGCAGCCGCTACAGCGGCGACCCCGCCTCCTTTAACCAGGCCTGGGGCACTCAGATCAGAGATTTCCCTGACCTTATGACCCTCACGAGCCTGGGACCGGGGCGGGACGCAGCCCGCTGTCAACAGGACCGGTCCGCCTTTCTGGCTTTGACCGCGGAACAGTATTTTAAAATCAACCACGAGGTTATCAGACGATACGATCCCAATCATCTCATCCTGGGCGTCAGGTTCATGGGCGGCCAGCCCGTTTCCCGGGAGATCCTGGAGCCCATGGGCAGGTATGTGGATGTTGTCTCCTTTAATGCCTACGAACCCCTGCCTCCCCTGGAAAAACTGACAGAAGCCTACAGGATGCATCGCCGGCCCATGCTCATCACCGAATTCAGCTTCAGGGCCAAGGACAGCGGCCTGCCCAACACCCTGGGGCAGGGGTTTACCCTGAGGACCCAGAGAGAACGGGGCCTGTGGTACGAAAGATACGTGGCCCGGTTGCTGTCCTCCCCCCAGATAGTGGGTTTTACCTGGTACAAAGATGTGGATGACCAACCGGCGAACCGGGGAGAAAATTGTAACTATGGCTTAATGACGGTGAGAGAAGAGCCTTACGCCGAACTGGTGGCCAAGGTCAGGGAGGTTAACCGGCGTATATATGGTTTGGCCCGAACGGCCAGGGAATAATACATGGGGTACCTCACCCTCCCCCAAACACAGCAATCCACTTCCGGCCTCTGGGTCCTCCTGATTGCCTCGGAAGTAGCTCTGGCCATCAGTATCCTGCTCTACAACTACTACGCCCTCCTGCTCCTGCCCATTTTCTCCCTGCTGGCAGGGCTGGTGCTCTTCCCGGAACTGGCTTATTTTTTCTTTCTCTTTAATATTGTCAATCATATCTTGCAGTTCCAGATAGACTACGCCTTCTCGGACCCGCCCCGGTTGTGGCGGATGGAAGGCATACCCGTGGACATCGTGCTGGTGCCCGGTCCCATTGTGGATGCCCTCATTCTGGTGGCAGCCGTCTCCTGGCTCCTGGCCCGCCTGGCCGGCTTGCGGCTACCCTATCCCCGGACTGCCATAGACCTGCCCCTGGCGGTCTTTTTTTTCTGGGTATCTCTATCCCTGCTCTGGGCCCCGGACTGGCTGCCGGCTTTTATCCAGTTGGGCATGGTCATCTGCAGCTACCTGGCCTTTTACCTGACGGTGACAGTCCTGCGCACCCGGAAACTGTTCCACGCCGCCCTCTGGGTCCTGCTGGCCAGCGGGCTGGCGAATGCCCTGCTCGCCATCTATAGCCTACAGGCGCAAGCTTTTCTTAGAAAAATATTTATCCAGGAAAATATGCATTTCCTGGTCTCTTTTCTTGTTTCGGCCAAACAACGGGGGGCCGGGATGACCTACACGCTGTTCACGGCCGATTTCCTTAATATGGTCATCATGCTGGGCGCCGGCCTGTTCCTGGCTGTCAGGCAATTCAAGACCAAAGTCCTTGTCTTTGCGCTCCTGGTGATCATCACCTTCGGTTCGCTGACTACGTTATCCAAAGGCGGCCAGATTTCTCTGGTTGGCGGGCTGGTTTTTTTTATTTTCGCTTACAAACCGGCCAGAAAGTATTGGTACCTGTTCCTCCCCGGACTTGTGGCGGCTTTGCTGGTGCTCTTGCAACTCCTGCCCGTAGCCTTTCCCTGGCCGGAACGGGCCGAATTCACCCGGGAGCGCTTATCTTTTTTCGCCCGCAGCCTGATCTGGGAGAACGCCCTGGAAGACCTCATCGCCACCTATGGATTGGGCTACGGGGTGGGGAGCTTCTATTTCTCCCATAATCTCTGCCTGGACGTCCTGTTTAATTTCGGGATTATCGGCCTGGCCATCTGGTTCTGGCTGCTCTATCGGTTGATCCGGTCATTGTGGCAGGCGGTTTCCCGGCAGGCGGTCTCAAGCCCTGAGTACCCCCTGTTGCTGGCCGCGGCCGCCGGCCTGGTGTCCATTCTAATTTTCGGCCTCATCAACGGTTTTTATTTTGAAGAAAAAAACTGGCTGCTTTTCGGCCTCTGTATGGCTCTCGTCAATCTCGCCTCAAACCCTGCTGCGCCGCTGCCAGAGAGTAATCTCATCGGGCCGAAAGAATACCTCATCCGGAGTTGAATCCCGTGAAAATTGCCTTGATTTCTCCTTATGCCGATATCACCGCCTATGGCGTCCGTTGCCTTTCCTCTTACCTCAAGAGCCGGGGGCACCAGGTAAAGTTAATTTTTCTCCCTGACTATCGGGACGAACAGGACGAATTCCTGACCCGGCCGTATCTTTATACCGCGGAACTCTTGGCGGATATTACGGCGCATTGCCAGGGCTGCGGACTCATCGGTATTTCCCTTATGACCTTTTGTTTTGAGCGGGTGGCCCAGTTGAGCGATCATCTGCGCCAGAACCTTGACATACCGGTGGTCTGGGGCGGCATTCACGCCACCATCCGCCCGGAAGAGTGCCTTGAGCACGCTGACTTTGTCTGTCGGGGCGAAGGCGAGGAGGCCCTGGCCCAGTTGGCCCACACTCTGGAAACCGGTCAAAAACCTTGGGATATCGCCAATCTCAGCTACAAGCAGGACGGCCGGGCGTTACACAATCCTCTGGCTCCTCTGGTACAGGACCTGGATGCCTATCCTCTTCCCGATTATGATCTGGAGGACCATTATTACGCTCCCATGGCCCACCCTCCCCTGCGGCGGCTGACACTGGGTGCCTTCCAGGCGCTCATGGCCGCCAATCCGTTATCTCACCCGGAGCGGGGGCAGATCATCTATCAGACCATGGCCAGTCGGGGGTGTCCTTATCATTGCAGTTATTGCTGCAATAACTTCCTGCGCCAACTCTACCCCGGTCAGAAGTATGTGCGCTTTCTGGGGGTAGATCGGCTCATCGCGGAATTGCGAGACATCCGGACCCGGTTCCCCTTCCTGACCTTTGTTATTCTGTCTGACGATTCTTTTTTTTCCGCACCCATGACGTATTTAAGGCAATTCGCCCAGGCCTACGAGCAGGAAATCGGACTACCCTTTCGCTGTCTGGCCAGTCCCCTGGCCGTTACCGAGGCTAAACTGCAACTCCTAACCCGGGTGGGCCTGCGGGTCTTACAGATGGGCATCCAGACCGGCAGCGAATCTACCCGCCGGCTTTATAAACGAGAAGCCAGCGCCGCGCAGCTTATCGAAACCGGCAAGCTGGTGGCCCGCTTCATTCCGCCCCTGGAGCCTCCCCGTTACGACATTATCATCGACAACCCCTATGAAAGTCCGGCGGATATCGTCTCTACGGTCAGGCTGCTCCTCGATATCCCGGCACCTTATAAGGTTCACGCCTTTTCCCTGGTTTTCATTCCAGGCACCGAGCTGCACCGCCGTGCAGCTCAGGATGGCCTCATCGAAGATGAAAAACGCCAGATTTACCGGAAGCAGTTCCATACTCCCAGCAATGTGTATCTTAAAATCCTCCTGCGGCTCACCGGCAGCCGCTGGCCGGTGCCGTTGCTGCGCCTCCTGGCGCACCCGCAGCTCCTGACCTGGTTTAATCTCCCGCTCATGCGCCAACTGTTAAACAGCCTGAGACGGCTCAAAGTCTCCCGCTGGGTCCGCCGCCAGGGCTCCCTTACCCTGAAGGAAAAACATCAGGCTTAGGCTCAGGATCGGGCCGGAAAGCATAGTTCGGTGTGCAAATATTTAGAGGACGTGTTGCACGCGCCAGTTCGTTTTTCAAGGGAGCCAAAGGTTCCCCGTTTACTATTAATCCGAATTCTCATTGAACTGAAACATATCGAAGGGGTAACTTTTTGTAGGGGCGGTTCGCAAACCGCCCCTACAAAACGAATTTGGTGTTAGTCCTAAATGCTCCGCGTCCTCTGCGTCTCTGCGGTGAAAAATAAAACCGCAAAGCCTATGAGGTTGCGGAGTTTTTGCTTGCCGTGCGTGTCCCACTCACATCACGGTTGGAAAACATGCATATTGTCAGTAATGGGATTAAGGCGGGAGCGATAGAGATAGTCCGCATAGTGGCAGGGATGGCGTCGGACATACTGTTCCAGCAGGCTGACGAAGGCCTGCATGATTTGGGGCAATGCCACAGCTTTCCCGTCAGGGTTCTGGGTGGGCAATGGCGGGTTGATGTTAAGATTATGGCGGTTATCGGGTTGGCGCACCACAAAGACCGGCAGCATGGGGACACCCTGCTTCAGGCCCAGGGAAAACGGGGTGGGCGGCAGGAGGATCTGGCGCTGAAAAAAGGGCAGGGCTACTCTTTTTTGGCCCACCGGGCCATCGATGGTGAAAATAACAATTTCATTGGCCTCCAAGGCGCGATAGATCGGTCTGAGAAAGTTTTCCACATAGATAAAGCTGGCCGGGACCAGCCGGTCAAACTCCAGTTCCAGTTCCATCATTCTGTTATGTACTGCGGCTCGGGCATCCTCTTTGGCCAGGGTCAGGGGGTGGGTGGCCACCTGATGGACCCGGTAGCCGGCATACCCCAGGGCGGGGATGATAATTTTACGAAAACCGAAGTGGGTCAGCAGGATGATGACGCCCCGCCCCTGGGCCAGGCCAGCCTCTAAATTGTCCAGGCCGGTAAAAAAGGTCAGTTTCTTCAATTTGTACGCAGACATATCGGGCACGAGGCTCAATTCCTCAAAAACATCTTTTCTGATATTGATAAGACCTCTTTGCACCACCTCTGCCAGTTTCCCTCCCCCCAGGGCAGCCGGCCCCAGGGCCGCCAGTTCCGCAGCCATCATCCGCCTTTTGTCCCGGTCCAGGCGATAAGTCAGCTGGGCCGACCACTGAGCCAGGCGATGCAGCATCCTGATGGGCAAAGAATGGAGCAAAGCCCGGAATCCCGAGAGGCAGAGCAGTTTGGCTTTATTCTCCAGGTCTGTTAACATCATGAATTTTCTCCTACCCGGTTTTTTGAAATGATCTTATTTTTTCCCACAAAGATTTGACAAACATGATTTCGTCGTCGGCGAAAAACCGCCACCACCAGAGGCTGGCGCAATACACCAGCAGGCTGCCCGCCAGAACGGGAAAAGAGCCGCCCCCTACCTGGGCCAGCCCCAAGACCAGCACACCCGCCACCAGCCCCGGCTGCAGCAACAGCCGCAGCAACGGCAAACCTGCAATATGCCGGGCTGCCATGGCAAAACCGATGCCAAAAAATACCAGGTAGCCCAAGGCGGCGCTCAAGCCGGCCCCCACATAGCCATACGAGGGGATGAGGAGGAGACTGAGCAGAACCTTTACCCCCAGTGCCCCCAGGGAGCAATAAATTAAGGAATTCTGCCGGTTAATGGCCGACAGAGGATAGTCAAAGGCAAAGGATAACATGACAAAAACCAGGCCGGCGCACAGGATCCGAAAAACCTCTACGGCTGGGAGAAACTCCGGGCCGAAGACGAAAGGGATAATTGTCTCTGCCCAGCCGAAGAGCGGGATAAAAACCAGAAAGCCGAAAAAAAGCAGCAGTCGGAAGCACTTTTCATAAATGAGCCGCAGGGACTGTTGGTCACCTACGGCGGCCCGGGCCAACCGGGGATAGATGGCCGCCAGAAAGGCGTTGGGAAAAATAGAGGTTGCCAGCATCAGGGTGTGAGGGGCATAAAACATGGAAACTGCATAACTGTTCTGAAAGAATTGCAGCGACAGCAGCTCTACATTAATCAGCAGTTGATTCAACAAGATAAAGGTGCCGAAGATATAAGTTTCCTTGATAAAAAAGATAATCAGGCGTTTTTGCGGCCGTAGTTTCGGTTTAACAAAATATTTCCTGGCACAGAGTGAGGCCAGAACCAAGCGGCAGAAATGCGCCAGGCTCAAGCTCCAGAAAAAGCCGAAAAAACCCAGATCAAAAAAGATGACAATTAGGACCGAAGCGATGTTGAGGCTCTGATAGACTGCAGTTAACAGTGTCTCCAGACGCATTCTTTCAAAGGCCCGGAACATGGCCAGATGCAGGAAGGCGTCCCCCATGAAATTATAGGCCAGGAGGGCCAGGGCAATGCCTATGATGATCTGGGAGGAAAGGTGCAGCAGATAAACCGCCGCCACCACCAGGGGCAGCGACAGCCCCATATAGAGCCAGCGGGCCTGGAGGGCCGCCCCCAGATAAGCCGCAGCCGCCTCTTTATTCCTGGCAATCTCCCGGGTAACGATGCGGTCCAGACCGAGATAGGTAAAGGAAATGGGGATCAAGGCGAAGGCCAGGGCAAAGCCGTAGTCGCCGTAGAGGCTGGCCCCCAGATAGCGCGGCATTAGGAACATGGGCGCAAACTGGCCCGCCATATCGATGACTCGGGCTAAAAAAATAAAAAGAAAATTGCGCGACAGGGTGAAGATGGAGGTTTCGGTTGCGGTTTCGGTCGCCTCGGCCACCGGCGGTTTATTGCCCATCTCTGTTAAACACCACCCCAAGCAGCGGTTGACCCAGGTTGTGGAGGACCTGGCAGGCGTTCTGAACCTGCTCTACCCTTGCCGCCGCGGCCGCCAGCACCAACAGGACATGATCCGCCTGAGGAATCAACAAGGCCGCGTCGCTGCCATCCACGAGTGCCGGTGTCTCCACGATCACCGCATCATACTCTGCTCTCAGCGTGGCCAGCAGGTCGGATAACGGAGGCTGGGCCAGCAGGCGCCCGGGATAGGGCCGAATGGAGCCGGCGGCAATAAGGTCCAACCCAGAAGTGCCGGTGGGCTGGATAATATCCGGCACCTGGACTTCTCCCCGGAGGAAATCGGTTAACCCGGGGGTCAGCTCGGTATACTCGAAGAGGAAATGCAGGTGGGGCCGACGCAGGTTGCCCTCCAGCAGGAGTACCCTCAATCCGGATTGCGCCATGGTGGCGGCCAGGTGACTGGCAATGGTGCTCTTGCCCTCCCCCGGTATCGTACTGGTAACCGCCAGCACCCCGATTTCTCGGCCTCCCAGAGCAATTTTCAGGTTGGTGTACAGGTCCCAGAAGCGGTCCCACCAGGGAAGAGAGACCGGGGCTGCCCCGTTCCGGAGAGAAGTCAAAAAGCCGGGCGCCACCTGGGGAATAAGCCCCAACAACGGCGCCTCCAGATATTTTTTGGCCTCCTGGGCGGTTTTGATGGTATCATTTAGGTATTCCAGGAGGAAAATCAACACCAGCCCCACCGGCAGGGCCGCCAGCAGGGCCAGGACCAGGATTTTAATTCTCTTGGGAAAAAACAGATCTTTTTTGGCAGACATGGCCTCCTGGGCCTCCTGCACCAAAACGGCATAGGAAATGTTCATACTCTCCATGACGGCCGTGTTTTCCAATTTATTTTTCAAGATCCGATACTGGTTATGATAAATTGACGTATTGGCGGATAACAGGTTCAATTCTTTCTGCTTTTCGACTAAAGAATCGATTTCCCGGTCTTTCTCGGCCAACTGCCGGGCCACCACCCGGGCCATGGCGGTTTGGGCAATGATGCTGATTTCGGTATTGCCCTGACGTTCCAGCAGCGAATCAAGGTAGGGGTTGCGCTCCTTGGTCTCGCTGGAGAAGGTCTTGGTGATTTCCTGGCGGAGGGCTCGCTTGATCTGGTCCACCCTGTTTTTTAAGGTCTTAACCTCGGGATGGTCGGGGGTTAATTCCGCCAGGGCCCCGGCCAGCCTGGCCTCACTCTCCAGTAATTCATCTTTGAAATTGGCAATATTCGGATTTTTCTCCAGCACGGTTCTCTTTTTGTGAAACCCGGGCTGTTTTTGGAGGAGCTTCTGCATCGTCTCCAGGCTTACCTGGTGTTCGGCCAGGGTCCGGTCCGTCTCTCGGAGCCGGGACTCCAGGTCCGATCGCTCGGCCAGCAAGGAGTTGATCTGCACCCGGGGATCGCTCAGTTTTTCTCTCACCCGATAAGCCGCCTCGGCATCTTCGGCGGCGCTGATTTTTTCCGTGAGGTCCTCGAGTTGTTGTTCAATGCCCTGACGAACGGCGCCGATCCGGTCCCGATACAAGCCCGCCAGAAAGGCGGAAAACTCCTGGGCGATGGCGTTGGCGATCCGCACGGCCTCCTCCCGATCCGGGGAATAGCCGGCAATTTCCAGAACCTCCGCCGCTTTGACCCTTTTGATCCGCACCCCCCGGTGCTGCCACAAGAGCAGTTTGGGCATCCGCAGGAAAGTGATGAAAAAATCTTTCGGTTCAATGAGATTGCCGCCGGCGTCGGTAAGCTGCAGTTCCCGGATAACCTTGGCAGCAATGGGATTGATGTCTGCCAGAGCCATGAACGTATCGATAATATTGCGCTCTTCGGCAAAACTCATCCGGGGGTTGGCGATATTGACCTGCAGCGCCGGATCAAGAATCATCATGATTTGAATGTTTTCGAGATGGATCAATGACTTGGCGGAAATCTGGTATATGGGGGTGAGAAAAAACGTGGGCAGAAGCGCCAGTCCGACGATGATCACCACAGCCTGGAGCAATACCCACCTGCGACGCAACATTATCCGCCAGTACGCTCTCAACTCCATCTACTGCGTTCCTCGTTACAGTTCCTCATGGGCCTACGGACCACCCGTAAAGCATGAAAAGTTTGTTTGAAGGCGGGATGCGCTCCGCTTTCCCGCCCTACATTGTGAACTTTTCAGGACAGTACATAGCAATTGATCAAAGGATTTTTCCAAGGGAAGAGAAGAAAAAGCCTTAAGCTGGATGATCCTGGCTTGTAGGCATGTTCGCATTATGGCATAGTCTGGCCAGAAAGGAAATGCTTTTTAGGGAAGTTAACCACCTACGTCCCCCGGCCACCCTCTATCATGCCAGACAGACTCTGGTCCATCCGAAACTGCGGCGGTCCCCTTGCAGTTCGGAGCAAAAAGGAAAATAGTGTTTGTAGGGGCGGGGTTACCCCGCCCCTACGATGAGTTTCCCCAAATCATAAAGGGGGGTTCCGGAGAAAACTAACGTGTGACCTTTCAGAGTTAATTTAATCACCGGGCAGAATAAACTTGTGTCAACGGCTCAAATATGCTTAACTCAAAGGTACTGCAAACAATCTGCCGGGGAAAAAAATCTTTTAATCATGTTTGTTAACCCTTCAAGCCCGTGCAGAAATCTAAAAAAAAACAACATACAATGAAATTGTCCGACACCGAGGCTGAGAAGTCTTGTTTCGCAGGTTTGGAAAATCTCATCGGTCTGACTCTACTCTGGCGGAATCTATCTTTTGAGGCACGGGCAAAAAATCTGCTTCCTTGACTTATCCACGGGAGCCGTAAGAGAAATACCCCTATCTCCGGGGTTGCGGGCCCATTTTTTAGGAGGTCGGGGCATTAATATGGTTCTCTTGTATACCCACACCCTGCCCCAGACCGATCCTTTGGATCCGGCCACACCCCTGATTATTGGTGCCGGTCTGCTTTCCGGAGCCCCGGTTCCCACTGCCGCCCGGATGAATATCAGCGGCCGGTCCCCGGAAACCGGTCTGTTGGGAGATTCCAATATCGGCGGTCATTTTGCCCCCCTGTTGCGGCAGAACGGCTATGATCACCTGGTCATAACCGGGAAGGCCCCTCAGCCGGTCTATCTCTCCCTGGAACAGGGAAAAATCAGCCTGCTGGATGCGGCCTCCCTCTGGGGCCGGGATACTCTGGAAACCCTGGAGCTGCTGCAACGCCGGCATGGTCCGGCCAGCCAATCCCTGGTTATCGGTCCTGCCGGAGAAAACCTGGTCAGGTTCGCCACCATCAGGCACGGCAGAAAGAATACTGCCGGCCGCACCGGTTTGGGCTGCCTCATGGGCGCCAAAAATCTCAAGGCCATTGTCGCTCAACCCGGCCCGGCCTTGGATTCGGCCTACCCCCAGGAACTGATCGCCTATGCCCGGGAATTGACCCAGCGCCTGAAAAAGTCCCGAACTTCCGAAGTGTTGCATCGTCTGGGAACGCCTTTCCTCTACGATCTGCACAATCAGCGGGGCATACTGCGGACCCGCAACGCTCTGCTGAACCAGTTCAAGGAAGGCCGGGGCCTCAGATCCCCGCACCTGAAAAAATATTACACCGAAACCAGGGGGTGTTTCGCCTGTCCCATCCGCTGCCATCACAGTTACCGGTTCCCGGGACGGGATCAGACGGAGATCACCGGCTACGGTTTTGAATACGGGGTTTTAGGTTCGTTGGGCCCCGTGTGCGGGCTGGGCAACCTGGAAGGGCTTTTACGCCTGAACGAACTGCTCAACCGCCTGGGGCTGGACGCCGCCTCCACCGGCAACCTCATTGCCTGGGCTATGGAGCTTTTTCAGCGCGGTCTCCTGACCAGGGCAGATACGGACGGCCTGGAATTAACCTGGGGTGATGAGGAGGTCATCACCCGGCTCATCGAGCAGATTGTCTACCGCCAGGGCTTGGGTGCCATCCTGGCTGACGGCGCCCGGGCGGCCGCAGGCAGATGGGGTCCCGAAGCCGCCGGCTATCTTATCTGGTCCAAATACCTGCCTCAGTCCGACTCCGTGGATTTGCGGGCCTTCAAGGGGTTTGCCCTGGGGGTGGCCACTGCCTCCCGGGGCGCCGATCACCTGCGCAGCCGCCCCACCCTGGAAGCTCTCAATTTGACTGCCGCTGAACTGGCGCAGCATTATGGCCCCCAGGTCTCCCCCGATCCCACTTCGTATCAGGGAAAAGCCCAGGCAGTCTGGCACTCCGAGATCGCCTACGCCCTGGCCGACGCCCTGGGACTCTGCCGCTTCGCCCAGAATTTTAACAGTACGAATCATATGAATTTGACCGATTTCTCCCGCCTCATCTCTTACGCCACGGGCCTGGACCTCTCCGAGGCCGAACTCCGGCGTATCGGGGAGAGGATCATCACCCTGGAGCGCCTGTTCCTCATGCGGGAAGGGCTGGACCGCCGGAATGACACCCTGCCCGACCGCTACTTCGACGAACCCCTCCCCCTGGGGCCTTATCAGGGGGAACACCTGGATCGGAAGGCTTTCGAAACAATGCTCACCGAATACTATCACCTGCACAACTGGGATGTGGCCACGGGCAACCCCTCGGCGGCCTGCCTGGAAGAACTGAATCTCACTAACCTGACTGATCTTGTGGATGCCCCATGACTCTGGTGGAAATGTTGGAGAGAAATGCCCGGGACCTGCCTGACCAGACGGCTCTGATCTTCCGGGATGAAAAAGTCAGCTATCGGCAACTGAATGACCGGGTCAACCGACTGGCCCAGGCACTCCTGAAATTGGGTTGCCGGCCCGGGGACCGGGTCTGCTTCCTGCTGCCCCGGATTCCCGAACTGGTGCTTACCTTCCTGGCCGGAGCCAAAGTGCGGGCCATCGTGGCCCCGGTGAACTTTGATCTGCCGGCCAGAGAGATTGCCGCTACCCTGGGCCAGCTCAACCCCCGGGTAATCGTCTGTCATGCCGATTACCTGACCCTGCTGCTTCCGGCCGGCCCGGAAACTACGTTCATCTTGACGGGCAGCACTGAGAGCCGGCCGGGTTGCTTACTCTGGGATGAGCTGTTAGCCCCGCAGCCCTCCCATAACCCCAGCCTGGCCATTGCTGCGGCCGACCCGGTCTATCTCAACTATACCTCCGGTTCCACCGGCAACGCCCGGGGCGCGGTCACCACCCATGAGCATATCTACTGGAATACCCGCTCTTCGGTGGAAACACTGGGACTGACCCCGGCGGACGTCCATCTCTGTCTGTTCGCGCCCTTCGCCCATCCCCATGAATTATTTGCCCGGCCGCTGTATCTGGGGGGGACCATGGTCCTGCTGGATTCCATCCGGCCCCGGACCATCGCCCGGACCATTATGGCCCATGGGGTTACCTGTCTTATGGCCTTGGCTCCCTTTTTCCGCAATCTCATCGAAGTGGCCGCGTCCGAAAAATTCGACCTGAGTTCTCTCAGGCTGCCGGAAAGCGGCGGCATGCACACCCCGGTGGAACTGATCCAAGCGTTCCGGGAAGCCTTCGGCGTCCCCATCTACGCCGTCTGGGGCAGCACCGAAACCACGGGCATCGCCCTGGCCAATCATCCCGGGGGCGAACCCGTTCTCGGCTCCGTGGGTCAACCCTGCTCCTATTACGAGGTCAAGATTGTGGGCGAAGACGGCCAGGAACTGTCTCCGGGTATGATCGGCGAGTTGATTTTCCGCGGCCCGGGAGTAGTCCAGGCTTATTTCGAGGAACAGGAAGAAAACCATTATAAATATTTCCGCCACGGCTGGTATCATAGCGGTGATTTGGGCCGGCGGGATGCAGCCGGCAATTTTTATTTTGTGGAACGCAAGAGCGGCATGCTCAAAGTGGCCGGCCACCAGGTGTATCCTTTGGAGATTGAACTGAAACTCATGCGCCATGCTGCCATTCAGGAAGCGGCCGTCATCGGCATCCCCGATCCCCGGCGGGGCGAGGTCCCCAAGGCCTTCGTGGTCTTGAAGAATGGCGCCCATCTGGAGCGGCGGGACATCATCCGCTATTGCGCCCAGGAAATGGCGACTTACAAAGTCCCCCGGGAAGTGGAAATCTGCGCTTCCCTCCCCAAAATCGGCAGCGGCAAAATTAACAAAAAGGCGTTACGGCAATGAAAGCACTGGTGGTGAATTGTGAGTGGCAACCCCGGAAAGGATATCAGCTCTCCGACCTGGAACTGCGGCAACGCAAGGCTTTGTGCGGCAGCCAGGTCTGGCGGCAGCCTCAGTTTGCCATCCAGGAGGTGCCCGATCCCGTCCCCGGCGACGATGAAGTAATAATCCGCGTCGGCGCCTGCGGCATCTGCGGCTCCGATGTGCATCTCTTCGAGACCGATGCCCAGGGTTACATCAGCTTTTCCGGCCTCGTCAAGCTGCCCGCCATTCTGGGCCACGAATTTTCCGGAACCGTGGTGGAGGTGGGAAAAAATACCCGCAATCTGCGCGTCGGCGATCCGGTGACCGTGGAAAGCATCCAGTGGTGCGGCCTGTGCACGCCGTGCCGCAGCGGCGCGGTCAACCAGTGCCGGCAGGTGGAGTTGCTGGGACTGAGCACCAACGGCGCCTTTGCCGACTACATTGCCATGAAAGAAAAATACTGCTGGCCCCTCAACAGTCTGCGGGCCTCTTATGCCGAAGACGACATCTTCGAGATCGGCGCCCTCATCGAGCCGGTGGGCTGCGCCTACAACGGTATCTTTGTCAGCGGCGGCGGCCTGCGCCCCGGGGAAACCCTGGCGGTTTACGGCGTCGGCCCCATCGGCCTGGCCGCCGTGGCATTGGGCCGCCTGGCCGGGGCCAGCCGGATTATCGCCTTTGACATAATGGACCGGCGCCTGGAATTGGCCACCAGGTTCGGGGCGGATGCCGTCTTTCACCTGGGGAACCTGAAGCAGGCTAACATCCGGGCCAGCCACAAGGTGCTGGAATTAACCGATGGCGTCGGCGCCGACGTCCAGATCGAAGCCGCGGGGGATGCCCCCTACACCATCCCGGAAATGGAGCAGGCAGCCGGGCCCCGGGGCCGGATTATCTATCTGGGCCGGGCTGAACAGTCCGCCGCCATTTCCCTCAATGGCATGGTCTCCGGGGCCCAATGCCTGGCCGGGGCCCGGGGCCATTCCGGCTACGGCATCTATCCCAATATTATCCGGCTCATCGCCGCCGGGCGCATCAACTTCCAGGACATGATCACCGCCCGGTTTCCTTTTAACCAAATACTGGACGCCTTCAGCCGCGCCTCCCAGCGGCTCGATGGTAAGATCCTCATTAAAATGGGTCAATGAGCCGATTACAGAAAATAAAGGCTAAAAATGATTAACTCTGATGTCTTCAAGTTTTTTTGACCCGATAGTAATGTCATGATCTCCGTCATCGTCCCGGCCTATAACGAGGCTACCAATATCGCCCATTGTTTGCAGGCATTATCCGGGCAGACCTATCCCCGGGAGCAGTTCGAGATCATTGTGGTGAACGACGGCTCCACCGATGCCACTCCCGAGATCGCGGCAGGTTTTGCCGGGGTCAGGGTCATCAGCCAGGCCAACCAGGGTCCGGCCGCGGCCCGAAATCACGGCGTCCGGGAGGCCAGGGGTGAAATCGTCCTGTTTACCGATGCGGACTGCCGGCCCCGGCCTGACTGGGTGGCCCAGATGGTGCAACCCTTTCAGGAAAATCCTGACATCGTCGCGGTTAAGGGGGCCTACGAGACCGGTCAGCGGAACTGGACCTCCCGGTTTGTCCAACTGGAATTCGAAGACAGATACGACCGCTTAAGAAAATCAGCCTTTATTGATTTTGTCGATACCTATGCCGCCGCCTATCGCCGGGACACTTTCCTCCAGGCCGGGGGGTTTAGCCTGGATTTTCGCCTGCCCTCGGCGGAAGACGCGGAACTCGGCTTCCGCCTGGCTAATCAGGGCTATCTGATGGTTTTCAATCCCCAAGCCCGGGTCAGCCACCTTCACCCCGCTTCGCCTCTGCACTATCTGCAGAAGAAATATCTCTTCGCCTATTGGCGGCTTTTTGCCGCTTTGAAAAACCCCAATAAACTCCTGGGTGATTCTTATACCCCGCAGTTGATGAAATTTCAGTTGCTGCTTTTTCCCTTGCTGGTAACCGCGGTCCTCCTGGCGGTTATTACCCCGGCAGCCACCTCGGCGGCACTGTTCCTGAGCGCTCTTTACCTGGCCACCACCCTGCCCTTTCTGGTGAAAAGCTATCACCGGGACCGGCCACTCCTGCCCCTGGCCCCTTTTTTTCTGCTGCTGCGGTCGGCCGGCCAGTTCTGGGGGGTGGTAATCTGTTTGAAGGATAATTATTATTTAAAAAGATATGGTACTAAAAAGGATTCTTGATCTCAGTCTGGCGTTTGTGGGAGTAATTGTTCTCTCTCCCCTTTTTCTGCTCTGCGCCGGCCTCATACTGCTGGAGTCGGGTCGCCCGGTCTTTTTTTTCCAAGAGCGATGCGGCCGGAACGGGAAGCTTTTCCGGTTGCGGAAATTTCGCACCATGGTCCCCGACGCCGAAGCACGTATTTTCAGCGATCCGGAGTTAGAAAGGCTCTACAAACAAAAATTCAAACTCCCTGAGGACGTCGACTCGTTAATCACTCCGGTCGGTCGGATTTTGCGCCGCACCAGCATCGATGAATTGCCGCAATTATTTAATGTCCTGGCCGGGGACATGAGCCTGGTGGGGCCCCGACCGGTGGTCCCCCAGGAAATCGGGCGCTACGGCGACCTTAAAGACAAAGTGCTCTCCGTCACCCCGGGTTTATCCGGTTTATGGCAGGTCTCCGGACGGAACCGGGTGGACTATCCCCAACGGGCCTGGATGGATGTATACTATATTGACCATCAATCTTTTTGGCTGGATGTCAAAATCATCCTGCGGACGGTCAAGGCCTTGCTGGAAGGCTCCCACTAAATCCGTTTAACCCCTGGTGAGAAAAAAATGCCCAAGCTGCGCCCCGTTCTCTTTCTCAATCCTCCTTTTAAACCCGAATTCGGCCGTTTCTCCCGGGAACAGCGCTCTCCCGCCATTACCAAAAGCGGTACTTTTTATTATCCCATGTGGCTCTGTTACGCCGCCGCGCTGGTGCGTCAGCGCGGCTGGCCGGTGCAGGTCATCGACGCCCCGGCTAAAAGGCTGACCCTCCAGCAGGTGCTGTCCCAGGTGAAAACCCTGCAACCCGGGCTGGTGGTGCTGGATACCAGTACTGCCAGCATCGTCAATGACGTGCAGGTGGGGGAAGCCATCAAGGCCCTGCTGCCGGAGACCGCCATCATCCTGGTGGGTCCCCACGTTTCCGCCACCGCCGCCGAAACCCTGGCCCTGTCAACCCGGATTGACGCCGTGGCCCGCCGGGAATACGAATTCACCATCCTGGCCGCGGCCCAGGCCCTGGCGGAGCATCACGGCCCCGTCAGCGAAGCCCTGGCCGACATCGACGGCCTGTCTTACCGGGACGCCTCGGGCCAGATATTTCATAATCCAGACCGACCCCTCGTTGAGGATCTGTCCCAGTTTCCCTGGGTGTCCCGGATTTATAAGGATTTTCTCAACTACCGGGACTATTTTTATTCGGGCAACCTTTATCCCGTGGTTACCATTATTGCCGGCCGGGGCTGCCCCCACCGCTGCAATTTCTGCGTTTATCCTCAAACCTTTACCGGCAATTTCTACCGCCGCCGCCCCGTCGTCGACCTGGTGGATGAAATTTGCTATATTTTAAAGAATTTCTCGCCTCTGGGCGAAATCATGCTGGAAGACGACACCATCGACGCCAAAAAACAGCATTGCCTGGAATTCTGTGAAGAGATTTTACGCCGGGGCCTGAAATGTGCCTGGTCCGCCAATTCCCGGGTGGACCTGGATCTCGAAACCATGAAACTGATGAAACGGGCCGGTTGCCGTTCCCTCCTGGTGGGCTTCGAATCCGGCAGCGAGGACCTGCTCCGGGAAATGAAAAAGGGCATTAATATTAATAAGTCAATAAATTTCATGGAGAATGCCCGCAAGGCCGGCATCCTCATCAACGGCACCTTCCTGGTGGGATTGGAAGGCGAAACCCTTCAAACCATGCAGGCAACCGTGGATCTGGCCATCCGCCTCAATCCGGATATCGCCCAGTTCTTTCCCATCATGGTCTACCCCGGCACCGCCCTTTACGACCGCTACCGGGAAAAAGGCTACATCAAGGCTGAGTCTTACGCCGACTGGGTCACACCCGAAGGCCTGCACAACTGCGTCATCGACCTGCCCGATCTCTCCGGCAAAGACCTGGTGAGGTTTTGCGATCAGGCCCGCCGCGCTTTCTATCTGCGCCCCGGCTATTGGTTCTACAAGTTCATCCAGGGGCTCACCAACCCCCGGGAAGGCTTGCGCACCCTGCTGGCGGCCCGCACTTTTTTTAAGTACCTCTGGCGAGGCAGCTTTCCCCGGCAACCGGATCTCGCTGCCCGCCACCCGGAACGACGGCCCGGAATGTACCACTAGTTTTGACGCACCCAGGGTAACATATTGTTATTAATAGACTATTTTATTACACCAGCATCGGGGTAAGGGGGGGGTGAGGGAGAGCATG
>Ga0194111_10001489_pt1 | contig 28863 bp, 27 predicted proteins | sample TA2KigC300mmetaG_FD_146194 | JGI IMG/M metagenome (GOLD analysis project Ga0194111, IMG submission 146194) | Freshwater microbial communities from Lake Tanganyika, Tanzania - TA2015033 Kigoma Deep Cast 300m | ecosystem: Environmental > Aquatic > Freshwater > Lake | place: Tanzania: Lake... | reverse complement strand
TTTCCAATAGTTTAACTGCGGGATCGCTGATCCTTCCTTTAGATGGCAGGGCTATTTTAAGTTTCATTTAAATCCTCCTGAGGCATATAAACATTAAAATTGAACAATAAATTGCATGAATTTCTTATGTAACTTTCTTATGTATTTATGTACTTCTGTGCCTATCTTAAATATAAGTGGTGGTAGGATGGAAAATAAAAGCATTCTAATAGAAAACGTTACAATTCTGGGTGATGAAATAAAAAAAGGCTCAGTGTTAATAGAAAATGATAAAATAGTTGATATAACAGATAATATAAATTCAAATGATGCAGATGAAGTAATATCTGGTGATAAGAAAGTTCTGATTCCGGGCTTAGTTAACACACATACACACCTTTCTATGACCCTTATGAGAGGATTGGCAGATGATTTAGCACTTGAAACATGGCTAAATGAGCATATATGGCCTGTAGAGGCTAATTTAACTGGAGATCATTGTTATGCGGGTGCGTTGCTTGGCTGTGTGGAGATGATAAAATCTGGGACCACCACTTTTAATGATATGTACTTTTTTATGGATTATGTTGCAAAGGCTGTTAAAGAGGCAGGTTTGCGATGCCTACTTTCCCATGGGATGATAGACCTTGGAGATGAGGAAAAACGAAAAAAAGAGTTTAAAGAAAGTATCAGGATAATAAAAAAGTGTAATGATAGTGCAGATGGTAGAATACAAGTTGCTTTTGGACCTCATACACCCTATACATGTTCAACCGAACTTTTAGAAGGTGTGAGAAAAGAAGCAAATAAATATGGGGTTAAAATCCACATACATGTAAGTGAAACACAGAATGAAATTCAACAGATTGTAGAAGCCCACGGAAAAAGGCCCTTCGAGTATCTGGAAGATATAGGTTTTCTAGGGGAAGACATTATAGCAGCCCATGCAGTATGGGTTTCAGACAATGAAATGGAGATAATTAAAAGTAGAAATGTTAAAATATCTCACAACCCTGCAAGTAATATGAAACTCGCTTCTGGAGTATCTCCTGTTGATAAAATGCTAAAGAATGGTATTTGTGTATCATTAGGCACAGATGGTGCTGCCTCAAACAACAATCTGGACATGCTGGAGGAGATGAAAACCGCAGCTCTTCTTCAAAAAGTCCATAATTTAGATCCAACCGCTTTATCGGCTGAAAAGGTATTTGAAATGGCAACAATGGGTGGTGCCACTGCTTTAGGACTTGAAAGGGAAATTGGAAGTATTGAAGTTGGGAGGAAAGGTGATCTGGTGCTCCTTGATATGAAAACCCCACATTTAACTCCATTTAGACATCCCATATCTCACATTGTATATTCAGCTAATGGAGGGGATGTGAGTACAGTTATCTGTAATGGGGAGATAATGATGAGAGACAAGGAGCTTAAAATACTGAATGAAAAAGAAGTATTGAACATGGCTGAGGAAGCAGCAAATGATTTAATCTCCCGGAGTTAAAAAGATTAGGAGCATTATAAATGGTAGATAATGGAGTTCTGGCCCTATTCGATATTGACGGTACCCTTGTGCGCGGAGCACGTTGCCACTATCAGGCTTTTGTCCATGCAGTTCGGAAGTTTTACGGTGTGAAAGATGATATTAGTGGAATTAATTATGCAGGTAAAACAGATCCTCAGATCCTTATGGAAGTGCTGGAGCTCAGTGGTATCAAAGAGACTCTCATCAAACAGCATTTACAAGACTGTCTTGATTATATGACCCGTTATTATCTGGCAAATGTGCACCGGGAGAATGTGCAAGCGCTGGGCGGGGTTAAAAAGCTCTTAGGGGAACTTCAAAGGAGAAAAGTGCTCATGGGATTGACCACCGGCAATCTGGAACCCATAGCCCATGCCAAATTGGGTAGAGTTGGTCTTGACAGTTATTTCCCCCTTGGAGGCTTTGGAAGCGACTATCCCCAGCGCCGCTGTCTGGTCAAGAAAGCAATAAAATGTGCCAGGCAGAATTTTGGATACAAAGGAAATAGCATATTTGTAATTGGGGACACCCCTCGGGACGTGAATGCAGGCAAATCTACAGGAGCTTTGACTATAGGGGTGGCAACAGGCAGATATACAACTCACGAGCTGGAAAAATCAGGTGCAGATTTTGTATTAAATGATTTAACAGACAAAAATGAATTTTTAGAGATTATTTTCTAATTTCAAATCCTAATAATTAAAAATTAAGCATTTAATGCTTTTTTTAGTTTTATTAAGATAAATAAAATACTTAATAAAAAATAAATGAATATGTAAAAGACTAATCCATTTAATGATCCTATTTAAAGAGTTCATCAAAAAATTTCAAAACAGCTTTCCATATATCTACCTGAACCTGTCCATTTCTTTGAGGAGACCCCCCTTTAACATAAAAAGGTGTTGGCCAGGGCATGTATCCCGGTCTTGCAGCCATATGTCCAGCACCATCATAGCTTAAATGCTGATATTTAAATGGAAATTCATGTTCTTTAAGTCTTCCAACTATCATTTCAGACATTTTTTTAGATGGCCAGACTCTATCATCGTCGCTTGATATCAATAATATGGGTCCATGTATATTTTCAACTCTAATAACTGCTTTTTCAACCGCTTCTTCGTCTTTTAAGCTAGCTTGGTATAGAGGAAGGAACTCTAAATGTTTGGGATAGCCTGATGAGAATTGCTTTAGAAAATCATCTGTATAAATAAATGGAACAAAAGGTAAAGGTTTACCCCTATACATCCAGGATGATTTTGGTGATGCACTTGGATCTGGATTCAGTGATTGAAAAACAGCACAGCTTGGAGATGTTGCTAAAGCCGCTTTAATTTGTGGAAAAGTTGAAGCTGTTAAAAGTGTAAGTTCAGCTCCTTTGGATGTGCCCATCATAGCTATTTTTTCCTTATTAACAACTTTGTGATTTAAAATCCAGTTGATGGCTTTTTCAATATAATCCAGTGGGATCTCCTCTAATATTTCAGGCAATCCCGGCATTTCGAAATACGCGAGTGCTAGAGCAGCGTATCCTTTTGACGCTAGAAGTCCTGCTACTATATCTGGAGTTGCTATTCCCCCTTCAGAGCCACTGACTACTATAACTGTGGGTAGATTATCCTTTCCTGATGGATAATAAAAACTTGCTACTAAACCTTCCACTGTGATATGTTCACATTTCACTTCAGGAAGCATTTTAACTGTTTCCATGTTTTTAAAAGCGACTATTTCACCATCAATTTCTATATCGAAATATAAAAATATCTTTTCAGGATCTTCGGTTTGAATGGTAGTTAAATTTTCTGGTAGGGCTGTTTTGTCAGACACAGGTTCCATGGACCAGAATAAACCTACAGGATCAGTGCCTTTATATGTGCCGGATATTGCCTCAGATTTTCCTAAATCAATATTACCCTCGTGATTCGAAATGAATGTAGCGTAAGAGTACCATAACTGGTTTTTATCGTCTATTCTTCGTGTATGTATTTTCACTTCTTGATTTTTAGGTAAATCCGTAACTCTAACTAAAATTTCGTCACCTAATAATACCTTAAAGCCTGATTTAGTTTCTTTTTCTCCTTTTTTAATTTTAAATAGCATCTAAATCCTCTCTCATTGCAAATAAATTTAAAAGTCTCAACTAATTTATTAAAAATATCATAAACAGTGATTCAGCCCCAATTTTTGTAAATTATCTTTTTATATAGTTTATATCCTTATACTTATTTAAAACAATGCTCTTTTTCCATCTATCATCTATTTCTGGATAATCTTCACGGTAATGTGAACCTCTACTTTCACAGCGAATCAATGCAGATTTGGTTACCAATGCAGCTATATCGAGCATTTTATACACTTCAAGGGCATCTTGAAGGTTCTTGTTGTAACTGGAGCCTTCCTGCACGCGCATATTATTTAAATGCCCCTTAAGCTGATTTATTTTCGCCATTGCAGATTTTAAACCATCTATATTTCTAATTATGGCTACATTACTCCACATAGTATCTCTAAGCTCTTTTTTTATCTCATGTGGGTATATCTCGCCTTCTTTAAAGAGATTATGTATACGATCTTCTTCTGCACCTATTTGTGCTTTATTAAGTTTGGATTCACCTTTCAACGCATTTTCTGAAGCCCTTATACCTGCTCTCCTTCCAAAAACCTGGGTATCTGCAAGTGCGTTTCCACCGAGCCTGTTTGCGCCATGAACTCCACCACTTACCTCTCCTGCAGCAAATAAATTCTTAACTGAGGATTCACACCATTCATTTATCCTGACACCGCCCATGAAGTGGTGTGCTGTGGGTGCAACCTCCATAGGCTCCTCTCTAATATCAACACCAACATCTAAAAATTGCATGACCATTGTTTCAAGTTTTTCCTCAATCACATCATCTGGAAGGTGAGTGACATCCAGATAAATTCCACCATTCACAGTTCCCCTTCCCTCCATTATTTCATTGTAGATAGCTCTGGCTACCACGTCTCTGGTTGCAAGCTCCAGTCGGGGATCGTAATTTTTCATGAAACGCTCGCCTTTAACATTAGTAAGAATTCCGCCTTCGCCTCTAACAGCCTCTGTAACCAGAACCCCTTTCCTTGATTCTGGGTAAAGCATTCCTGTAGGATGGAATTGGACCTGTTCCATATCCAAAAGATCTGCGCCAACATCAAATCCAAGTGAAAATCCATCTCCACCTTTCTGCAGTGTATTAGAGGTGACTGGATATATCTGACCTGCCCCACCTGTAGCCAGAATAGTGGATTTTGCCTTGAATACAATGAACTTAGAATCTTTAAGTGATAAACCAAAAGCACCTAAAACTTTCATGTTGGATTCGTTCATTATAAGGGATGTTATCATAATTTCGTCCATGGTTTCAATTTCGCGCCTTATGATCTCTTCTTTAAGTGCTGTCATCATTTCGTGTCCAGTACGATCCCCCTGAAAACAAGTCCTACGATAGGTTTGACCACCAAATGGTCTTTGATTCAGTTTACCTGATTTTTGTCTGTCAAATAATGCTCCAAATCTTTCAAGTTCCATAAGTCTCTTGGGTGATTCTTCAACTAGAATCTTCACAAGGGCAGGGTCGTTTAGGTAAGCCCCACCCTTCATTGTATCCTTAAAATGAATATCAGTATTATCATCTGCATCAACAAATGCGAATGCCGCGTTATAACCACCTTCAGCAAGTGTTGTGCATCCTGATTTGAATGACAGACCTTTTGAAACTATTATAGCTTCTAAATTGTTATTTGAAACTTCCACGGCTGCTCTACAGCCTGCTCCTCCAGATCCAATGATCAAAACATCACATTCATATATCTCGCCTTCCATGATCTCGAATTGCATATCATTCTTATTTAAATTTGCGATGGTTGCTCTTTTAGTTGAGATCTTATAAATTCACCCCTCCATAAAATAAATTATAAAAAAAATAAAAATGATTAAAAGGGATCAAGACGAAATATGAATCAGAAAAAAAGGGGGGCTGTATTCTGAATAGAAAGCAAATAATTAAGCTTGCAAAAAAAGATTTTGAAGGGGCTTGGATGAAAACTTCCGAAATTTTAAAGAAGCCCCATCATGACAATGAATATCCGAGGCTTCATCTAAAAGTGGGAAAACCACACCTAGTCTATGATACTATATGGGAGTTAAGACAGGCCTATTTGAAATTGGGATTTGATGAGATTGTAAATCCCCTGTTTATCAAAGAAGATCATATATATAAACAGTTTGGCCCGGAAGCTCCTGCTGTCCTTGACCGTTGTTTTTATCTTGCAGGACTTCCCCGTCCTGATATTGGTTTAGGAATGGATAAACTGGAGAAAATTGAAACACTCAGCATTTCAATGGATGAAGACAAAATTCAAAACCTCAAAGAGGTATTCCGTGATTATAAAAAAGGAAATATAAGTGGAGATGATTTAGTACATGATATTTCGCTTGCCATGGATGTAGGAGATGATATGGGGCTCCGCATCCTTGAGAAGATTTTCCCAGAGATTCGGGAGCTAAAACCAATCCCTGGCAAAACCACTCTCCGCTCACATATGACATCTGGATGGTTTATTAGCCTCAAATCCGTTTATAACAAGCGACAGCTTCCAATAAAACTTTTTTCCGTTGATAAATGTTTTAGAAGAGAGCAGCGAGAGGATACAAGTCATCTTATGACCTATCATTCAGCTTCCTGTGTTTTTATGGATGATGAAGTACCGATTGATATTGGGAAAGCGCTTTCAGAAAGTTTACTGGAACATTTTGGCTTTGAAAAATTCAAATTTATTCCTGATGAGAAAAAATCCAAATACTACATTCCAGAGACCCAGACAGAGGTTTACGGTTATCATCCCAAGCTTAAAGATTGGGTTGAGATTGCCACATTCGGCCTATATTCCCCTATAGCTCTTGATAAATATGGTATCCAAGAGGAAGTGCTTAATCTGGGGGTGGGAGCTGAAAGGATCGCAATGATTCTACACAATATCAATGATATAAGAGAGCTTGTATATCCACAGACTTATGGTAAATGGACAATATCTGACAGAGAGCTTGCATCCATGCTTAAAATAAATTTCTATCCTGCAACTTCTGAAGGAAGAGCTTTAATGGATCATATATTAAAAACATGTCAGCAACATGGTGATGAAGCCTCTCCATGTGAATTTGTGGCATTTGAAGGCGAATTTTTGGGTAAAAACATAAAAGTTAAGGTAGTGGAGCCAGAAGAAGGAACAAAACTTTTAGGACCCGCTGCCTGGAATAATATCTACATATACGATGGAAACATTGTAGGAGCTCCTGAGATGGGACAGATAACAGATGAACTTGCAAAAAATGCTGCAGAAAAAGGTATAGACACGGGAACAAATTATATGGACGGTGTAGCTTCTTATGCATCCTATAAAATCGAGGAAATGGTGGTAAGTGGTATTGAAGAAGTTAAATCGAGAACCACCATATCTAGATCAATATCAGATATTAATCTCATGCTCGATGAAGTTGCCTTAAACTACATAACCAGCATGAATAAGGTTATAGATGTGAGAGGACCTATATTTTGTACTATAATCGGTTCTATTGAAGATTAATTTTTAAATAGACATTTTAAAGATTTTTATGTGTTTTTTTAACATGATGGACCACCTTGCAGATGTTCAATCAAAACTCGCAAGCAAGGTGATAAAAAAGGACAGTTTTACGAAACTGGAAAAAATTGCTGGTGTTGATATCTCTTTCTCCAAAGAAAATCTTGCAATAGCTGCGGCGGTGATATTGGATTCAAACTCATTTAACATTTTGGAGAAGAAAACAATTGCAGTTGAGCTTTTATTTCCTTATATTCCTGGTTTTTTGGGATTTAGAGAAGCAAATGCAATGGTTTTGATATTGAACCAACTTGAAAGTGATTTTGATGTTTCAATGATAAATGGACATGGTATACTGCATCCCAGGGGTTTTGGGCTGGCATCTCACGTTGGTCTGCTGGCTGATGTACCAACCATAGGGGTGGCAAAAAGGTTAATTGGAGGAACTTATACATATCATGGTACTCCATTTAAAGTTATAAAATTCATGAACCAAACGATAGGCGCCTGTGTTAATGGAATATACGTAAGTATTGGACATAAAATATCACTCAAAACGGCTGTAGACCTCCTATTGAAGATGAGGATATATAAGATGCCAGAACCTTTAAGACAGGCCCATATACTGGCAACAAAAACCGCGAAACAGGAGTTCGGTTGAATGAAGATCATGGGAGTTGTAATTTCAGGTACAAAGGAAGGGGCTTATTTCATGTCGCAAGAGGTTTATAAGAGCCAATTTAAAAATAAAGTTGGATTTGAACCATTTCTAGGTACTTTGAATGTCCAACTGGATGAAGATGAGGTATCCAAAATTTCTGGGATTCCTGATGAATATTTTGGTATTATAAAGGGTTCTGGAAATTTCGGAGATGTTAAATACATAAAAACATCTTTAAATGATGGGATAGACGGAGCATTGATCTTTCCAGTAAAAACACATCATCCAAAGAATACCATTGAATTTATAGCTCCATTAAATTTAAGAAAAACCTTAAATCTTAAAGATGGTGATGTTATCAGCTTAAAAGTTAAAGATTGAAATATTATATGTAAATATCATTATTTTGGATAAGTAATTTTGCAAATAAATTAAATGACTAAATTCAAGAATAAACTTCCAATAACATTGAGTTGTGATTGAATGATAAAAAAAGCATTGAAAGCATTTAAAAACGGAGAAATCGTTTTAGTATTTGACGATGATAATCGAGAGAGAGAAACAGACATGATTGTCGCAGCAGAGTTTATAACCTCACAGCATATCGCAACCATGAGAAATGATGCTGGTGGACTTATTTGTGCGTCAATATCACCTGAAACCTCAAAAAAACTGGGAATACCATTTATGACCCAGATAATGGACTTTTCAAATGGAAAATTCCCTATGCTGGCTGAACTATCACCCACTGACATACCATATGATGAACGTTCAGCATTTTCAATAAGCATAAACCATAGAAAGACTTTTACAGGAATAACAGATAATGACAGGGCTTTAACTATAAGGGAACTTGCAATGCTTTGTAAAAATGAAGATTTCCAGAATTTTGGTAATTATTTTAGATCACCAGGGCATGTTCAGCTTCTCAGGGCTACAAAAGGCCTTCTTCTCAAAAGACAGGGCCATACTGAGATTAGCGTGGCCCTTGCAGAAATGTGCGGTCTTGAACCAATTGCCGTTGTCTGTGAGATGATGGACGACAATTCTGGTAATTCCTTAAGTACAGAAGATGTCCAGAAATATGCTGATAAAGAAGACAGGGTATTCTTAAGTGGAAATGACGTTATCGAAGATTATATCAAATTTATAAAAGAATAAAACCAGATTTTATAATTTTGATCCAGAATTGAAGCTAAATTTCGTATATTAAATGGTTTCCCATTAAAAACCATAAAAAATCATTTAAAAATTTCAAGAATAGTCTCATAAGATAAATAACCAGTAAAATTAGTTCTATCTGCCAATTTAACTAACATTTCAACATCTAAATAGTTTTCCACGGTTTTTATTGCATTTAAACAGAATTCTTCAAGTCTTATCTCTACCTCAGGGATGTTACCCCTATCAGTGATTTTAATTTTAGGTATTTCCCCTACAAATTCAACATTGGTATTTTCATGTATATAAGAAGATGCAACTTTGGATATGTCCTTATTATAAACCTTGTTTAGAATAACACCACTTGTTTTTATCCCCATCTTATCCATCATCTGGATATGTCCAACTATATCAACAGCTGCAGTCTCAATTCCCCCCTTATTACATGCTGAAACTAAAATTACAGGTATATTAGCAGCTTTAGCAATTTCTGCTGATGAAAAAGGAGTTTTTTCATTGAGCATGCCTGTAAATATGCTCATAACACCCTCAATGAGCACAATATCATAATTTCGTTCTCTAAGAGCCTTTATGACATTTTCAAGATTTTCCCAACCCAATCCACCGATTTTTATAGATGAAAATACTTCCATTTTCTCCTTGTTCAGATAAAGCGATGGCACTATATCCCGAATATCTGGTCCTACCTTTAGGACACATACTCTATAACCTTTTTTTCGCAATGATCCCACAATTCCTGTAGTAATAAATGTTTTCCCCGAGTATGAACCTGTGCTTGTTATCATCAAAACTTTTAAAAAACCTTTCTGTTTTTTTAATCTGGAAGATTCTCCTGAATTTTGAGACATCTGTTTAGGAGATCTTACAAAAATATTTGTAGCTACACCTATTTCATTTTTTATCGTCCTTAAAAGTTTTTTATTTGCACTGTGAATATCCTGAGTGTCTTTTTCATTCGCACCTATAAATTCCAGGATGTTATTCACAAGTGGTTTGTTTTCATCAAGAGATGCGTGGACCATGGTGCCTACAACGTTACCATCGTCATTTCTAACACCGGATAATATTCTCTGAGGATTATCCTGATAATCCATTCTCCTAACATATGAAAAGAAAACTGGTGGTGCGTCTCCCTCAATTTTTCCGTAAGTGTGGCAGTGAAATCCAGTTATTCTCTGTCCTATAATTCTTCTGGTTAAAAAAGAGTTATCAACGATTTCGGCCTCAACCCTATCATTGCTTATTAATGGGTTGAAAGAGACATCCAAAAGCCCTAAACCTTCTCTCTCAATAGGACAGGGTGATTTTCGACCGATATCGGTTTTTTTTGCCAATATTTGGAATCCAGAGCAGATACCCAGGATGAAGGCTCCCTGATTATCTAATTTTTTTATCTCCTGTTTTATGGTATTGTTTATACTCTGTGACTCTATAATACTGCCACCTGGAATTATAAAACCGTCTAAAACTTTGTGAGCTTTCCTACCATTTACCAAACCATTTTTCTTTACTATATGAGTTGGTAATCCACCGAAATTTTCAAACGCCGGCAAGGCACCTTCTACATACAGCAAACCTATTTTCATCTTTTCTTTTTTATGTACATTTTAAGTTGATAAATGTTCTTATAGGAGTTTCAAGTTCTCTTATAGTTCAAGTATAATGAAAGAAATGATCACGATGCAAATTTTAATTCAAAAACCCGATTAACCAATAAATCTGCTCTAAATTACACTTTTCACGTTTATTAGTTTCATGTTATCAACTTAAGGAAAATTTCCTAAATTTAAATAGAAAACGTTTATATATTGTAAATACAAACATAAAAAGAGGAGTAAAAGGAGGTATTTAATGGACAAAAAGGTTTTAGCTTTGATTATTTTGGCAGTGGTAATTGTGGGGGGATACACGAGTTACTATGCATATGCAAGCATCTATCTGATACCTGAAGATTTAAAAGTATTTAAAGACGATTTAAAATCTCTTGAAAATTCTACCTTCCCCGCGGAAAATATAACGGAGATGGAGCAAGCGGCCAGTGTAATTGGAAATGGTTCTTCTTTACAATTGATACCGGCTGCTGAAAGGAAAAAAATGGCAGATGATTTAAGAAACCAATTAAAACCTATGCAATCGCAATTTGAAGAGTTCAAACAGAATTTTACTAATAACCGAGAAATAGCATCACGATACGAGTTAATTTTCAAGGGAAATGTGGCCAATGAAATCAGAGCTGCATATAGTGACGAGATAATTAATTTGACCGATAGAGTTATCAAGAACCTTCAGAAAATGGCAATAGACTTGGAAAATGGTGACAATGTTGCCTATGCAAACGATATTCGCGAATTTGCTAATCTAATGCGTGAATACAATAAACTGGCTGCAGATGCAGAGGCAAGACTTCAAAATGTGGTGAACAGTTTAGGTGGTTAAATAAAACACCTCTAATCTTTCTTTTTTAAGCAATTAATTGAAAGTTTTTAAATTTTTATTATCAGTCCAAATGTTTTCAAAGTTGTTAATCTACAATTTCAAGGTTCAGGCCCCAAATATGATAAAAATATAAAATCAGTTATTCAAATGAATTATTTGTCTTAATTGCGTCAAATAAAAATTTGATTAAAGTGTCTGATGGAATCCTGCCATAATTTGGAGGATCTTTGCATCATCAAGTGGTTTAGCCTGAATCTGGAGACCTACAGGTATACTATTAACTTCTCCAGCTTTAATGCTTGCCGCTGGAATACCGGCGAGGTTCGCTATGACTGTCAGCACATCATAAGCATACATTTCCATGGGTTCAAGTGATGTACCCAGCTTATGAGGAAGTTTTGGAACTGTGGGACCAACAATAGCATCTACATCCCGAAGAAGCTTATTAATTTCTTTTCTTATCAAAGACCTTGCCTGTAGAGCTTTATTATAATATTTACCACTGTATTCTTTTTGGCTAATGTATGAACCAATATGTATTCGCCTCAAAACCTCTTCACCACAAACATCTTCTATTTTATAGCCGTATTTTCTACCATCATATTTCCTTGTGGCAGAGAAAAACTCCACATAGTTTATCAAGTAGTATGTAGGTAGGCATAATTCTATATAATCAAAGCTTAATTCAACAAGTTCCACACCCAACTCACCCATTTCTTGGACGGTATCTTCAATTATATTGACTATCTTATCATCTGACACCTCAAGAAATTGTTCCACTACACCCAACTTCATTCCTTTCAGAGCATCTTGAGCTTTTTCATCTTCAAGATCAGTGATTTTAGTGAATGCGGGAACATTCCAATCAATTGTGGTGCATTCTTTAGGGTCATATCCAGTGATCACATCAAGCATCATAGCAATTCCACCCGTATCCTGGGCAAATGGACCTATCTGATCAAAACTCATTGCCAGATCCAGTAACCCCTGCCTTGAAACAACTCCATAAGTTGGTTTGAATGCCATAACACCACAGTGAGATGCAGGATTTCTAATAGAACCTCCAGTATCAGATCCCAAGCTCAAATCACAAAGTCCCGCAGCAATGGCTGCCGCACTTCCCCCACTTGAACCACCAGGAATTCTTCCAGGTGCAGCAGGATTGTCAGTGTATCCGAAATATGAGGTCTCAGTTGAGCTTCCAGCTGCAAATTCGTCCATATTGGTCATTCCTATGATTATTCCATCTTCTTTTTTTATCCTTTCTATAACGGTGGCATCGTAACTTCCAAAATAATTTTCAAGTGTCTTGGAGGCGGCGGTGATCTTAAAATCTTCAACATTAATGTTGCTTTTTATTCCAATAACCAGTCCAGCGAGTTTTCCCACTTCCTCGCCAGATTTAATCCTTTGATCTATTTTATCTGCAACTAATCTAGCCTCTTCAATTTTTATCTCCAGAAATGCATTTATATCTGGATTTCTTCTTTTTATTTTATTATAAAAATTTTCTAAATTGTCTGAAGCTGTGATTTCATGATTCTTAATTGATACTGCCTTATCTAAAAGTTTCATACTTACACCAAGCACAAATTTTGATATTATAATAATTCAAGTAGTAATTCGTGCAATTTATCGATTATTTATTGATTTATTGATTAATTTATTGATTAATTGGATTATTGATTTACTGGAATTATATTGGTCTTTAGATTTTACTCATTGATCTATAATAAGCCTTCTTTATAATTGTTTAAGTAACTATTCACTTTTGATGATATGTGTTAAAATATAAAACTTTAATAATTATTTTTGGTTTTAATTTCATTAAATAATATACAAAATAAAAAAAAGATTGAAATGAGTTAATTATCCTAAATTGAGCTTTAAAACACCTAAAAGGTATAGTATTATAATTATTATGGGCTGATGAATAAGATAAATCAACAATGAATTTCTCCCTAAAAAGGAAAATAAACGTATTATGGACAAATTTGAAAGATCTGGAAGACTAAATCTTCTAAGATAATTTTTATAAAGGATATTTCCAACAAATAATCCTATTGAAACCACACCTAACCATGGTAAAAGAGGGAAATAGTCAACGGTGTGAATATTATAAGGAATAAACCCTAACCACATTAACCAGGAAAAATCAAAGGTGAAATTTCTCAAATAGAGTCCAATTCCAATAAAAATGATAGCCATACAGAGATTAAGATAATTATAATTTTTATAAGTGTATTTTATTGCTGAATATTCCAGAATAATGGATATTCCAATAAAATGGAGAATCCCAAATGCAATAAACTCCCCTGGAATAAAAATCCATGATACTAAGTTGATTAAAAGTCCCCATGAAAATATTCTGAGACCTCTTTTTAAATATTTTATAAACAGATCTTTTTCTGTCGTGTATTTTGCTGATAACCTTGATCTTGAGTAACTGAGACTTAAAGATGTTCCTACTAAAAAAATAAAAATAATAGCGATTGTGCGACCAAAGAACCATGAAAAATCAGAGTTTAGGTTAAAATTGTAGACATTAAAGTAATTCAGATCATAAAAGAAATGATAAATAATCATCATAATTATTGCTAATCCACGTAACGAATCTATTTCCCAAAATCGTTTATTTAAATTCATATTCATTATATAACCTGAAAAATCATGTTATTCAAACATATTAAAAGATTTAATATGATTTATAGTTTAGAACCTAACTTTTTAAACTAATATGTGAACAAATCTGATTGTGGGTCTTCAGATAGTTTGAAAGAACGTTTTTCACACAGTTAATTATCATAAAGTTAAAAACATTTGGTAATTCACTATAATTCATAATCGGTTTATTCATGACCATTCAATTCCTAATCTAAAAATTTTTTTGACTATTAATAAACTATCTAATCAAATATTAATACTCATATAAAACGGATATAGTTTTTATAAACCATTTTAACTCTAGAAATGTTTAGAGAATATACAGACAAATTTGTTAAGAAAACTGCCAATCTCCTATAAGAATTATAAAAAACCAATTTTTTTGCACCAAATGCATAAAATATGGCTATATCATCATATTTAAGATTATATCCTGAAATCATGTATTATTTTTAAATTATTGCATATTTTTTTATACAATGAAACCCTAATATTAATAAAATTACATAGGATGCGTTAAAAATGTTATTTCTAACCACACCAAATATCGAAGGGAAAAAAATCATTGAATATCATGGTTTAGTTACTGGAGAAGCTCTCCTAGGAGCAAATGTCTACAAGGATCTTTTCTCAGGCGTGAGGGACGTTGTTGGTGGGAGAACTTCAGCCTATGAGGAAGAGTTAAAAAAAGCCAGAGATATTGCTCTAGAAAGTGTAGAGGAGAAAACAGCAGCAATGGGAGCAAATGCCATAGTAGGAGTCCGAATTAAATACAACAACCTCGGCGGAACAATGGGAAACACCATAATGGTAACAGTAATTGGCACAGCAGTTTCCTATACGGAACAATAATATTTAACAGTTATAAAATTGAATAGAAGAGTTAAAGGGTTATAAATGGAAAATATGGAAAAAAGTTCATTAACAGCCAAAATAAAAAATAATATCATAGATAAGCACTGGGCAATAGCTGCAGTGCTTATAGGAACCACTGTTGGATTTATCTCTGCTGTTATCTGTGTTTATGGTCATTTAGTTGTTTTTGGATTTAATATTGCCTTTATTGTATCCCCTCTTATAGCGGGCTTTGTGGAGACCTTTGTGGCCCGCAGGAAGTACGGACGCAGCACCGGAGCAATTAGTGCCCTTTTAATATTTATTTTAATCAACTTAGTTGCCTGGGTTTTCCCTAAAAATCCTATTTCCCTTAATATATTTACATTAGGCGGGCTTGCGTTAATGGTGCAAGCAGCTTTTCCCATACTGGTGAATTATCTATTATTCGTTGTCTTCATTGGCTTATTAAGTTACAGCATTGGAATTTTAGGAAGCTTTATAAATAGATTAATTGATAAAGTATGGAGAAAACCAACCATTGAAGCAGAGGAGTTAAGAAAAGAGATTTATGAATCTGATGAATCCCTTGGTTTTAAGAAATTGGAATTACTTTTTTCAACCACACCAGATATTGAAGGGAAAAAAATAACCGGATATTTAGGATTATTGAGCGGAGAAGCTTTGATAAGTACAAAAAATTCTAAAGAGGGTTCTTCTGGTTTAAAGAAAATTGCTGGTAGAAAAATAGATTACATAACAGAGTTAGAAAATGCCAGGAACATGGCACTAAAAAGACTGGAGGAAAAAGCAAAAGAACTGGGAGCGAGCGCCATTTTGGAAGTTCATATCAATTATACCAATATTGGGGGAATTAAAGGTAACACTATACTGGTAACTGCCATTGGAAATGCAGTAAAATACTAATAAACTCATTTTTAACAAAATTTTTTATCAATAAGTTCACGTAAAATGAATTTTAAATCTTTGAATAATTCTCTATGCTGCGATCCAACTCTTCCAAAATTTCTTGATTTCCTTGATATTTATAGGACTTAAGTGACTCTCTATAAATATTTAATTTTTCTAAAAATTTTTCCAGATTTTCCGTTGTTAATTCCTCTTCAAATTCTCCATATCCCAATTTTTTAAGATATAATGCATTTAATATCTGTTCAAATTGGCCCCTTACGGGAATACTTAAGACTGGCTTTTTAAGGTATAATGATTCTCCTATTAAGGTGAATCCTCCGTTGGTAATCACTGCTTTACAGGACTTAAGGTCTTTGAAAAATTGATTTTCATTAAATTTCCTGAAACAGAGATTTTCCTCAACATTTTCGGTTTTATAACCATATACTACAAATTTTTCATCTACAGATTTAAGCAAATTAATAAGCCTCTTATTTGAATCGCTTGTTTGATAAACAAGCACATAATCCCCAATTTTTGGTTTGAGGCTTAAAATTTCCTCCCTCAGAATCGGAGGGAAAAGAGCTGCTTTATCTTTATTTTTAACCTCTGGATAGAAAAAAGTAGTAATAAGGTATCTACGGGGCCTTATTATAAAAGATCGGATTACACCCACCGCTTTGAGCCGATCACGTGAATATTTCTCCGGTACTTCAATCCTACATTGAGTGATAATGTGCATATTATCTATACTTATCAATGGTATTCTCATCAGTTTACTTAGAAGATTTGAATAAAATTCAAAGTCTGAAATTATTATATTAGGCTTAAACTCCTCTGCAACCTTATAAAGAAGTTCAAGATTATCTTTTAAGTCTCTAGGCAGATTCCTCATTGCCTTTAAGAAAGTTTGTGTGTTATTTACAGAATTTTCTTTATATACTGTGTTAAATCCATATATGCTATAGACATTATTGTATCTTTCTGAAAGGTACTTGTGAGCTCTTCCACTGGCAAATATAATAACTTCGTTTTTTTCAAGCAGATATTTTATTATAACCGAACTTCTAATTGCATGACCCATTCCCTCTCCACATACAGCATATAGAATTCTTTTTTTATCTTGAGAATGCCCAAAATTGTAATTTAAATCTTCAGCGCTTATTTTCTTTCCTAAAAAATCGTATAACGTGCTTTTTGTGTATTTAAAGGCAAGATCTTTTATTCCTTCTTTCTCAAGTCGCCTTGTTGATACCAAAAGCCGAGGTTTTCTCAATACCTTAAAAGAACCTAGTTTCCCAATTCTCTCGATATAATCGCTGTCTTCTCCAAAGTCAAGAGTTTCATCAAAACCATCTATTTTATTGTGGAGTGATTTTTTTGTTAAAATCCCATAACATCCTGCTCCATGGGGTTTTATAGATTCCACACTCTTCATGAAAAAATTAGCAAAATTATGGAGTATTTTATCGATTTTACGGTCGCTAAGAGGAATAATTTGTGTTATAGCAATTCCCAAGTCATTGTCTTTAAACTCTTCTAAGGCAGATTCAAGATATCCATCAGTCAATACAACATCTGAATCAAGAAATAACAAATATTCTCCTCTAGATATCTTAACTCCATTATTTCTTCCCACAGCAGGTAATCCCCCTTCTACTACGTTACATCCATATGATTCTGCAATTTCTCTAGTACCATCTTTTGACCCTGCGTCAGCTACAATAACCTCATGATCAGTGAAATCCTGACTTTTAATACTTTTGAGTAATTTAGGAAGGTATTGCTCTTCGTTGTAGGTGGGGATTATAATACTGAGTTTCATGTCATCATCTATATATCTGTTTTTAAGACTATTTTTTTTTTAACGCATTAAATAAAACCTTATAATAAAAACCTATTTTTAAGTTATCATTCTAATAAAAAAATGTTCTCAATAAAAAAAATCGGAAATTATCCCTTATATCTAATAAAATTGGAAAATTTTAATTAAAAGCAGTTTTTTAGAAATAATAGCAAAACGTAAGTACATAATCGGATATAATAGGAAGACCATTATATCAAATGTAAATAAAATCATTTTTCGAGGTTATTTTATGCCAGAAACTATTATTCTGAATCAAAGTGAAATAAAAGAACTTATTGATATGAAAGAAGTTATTAAAACTGTAGAAACTGGATATAGAGAACATGCAAAACGTAGAGTGCAAATGCCGGCGAAAAAATACCTGTTTTTTAAAAAATATAATGGTGACCTCCGGATAATGCCGTGTTATATAAGGAGTATGGATGAATCTGGGGTAAAATGTGTTAATGTACATCCCGATAACCCTAAAAAATACAATTTGCCCACGGTGATGGCTATAATTGAACTTGTAGATCCGAAAACAGGTTTTCCCATTGCTATTATGGACGGAACATGGATCACAAATATGAGAACAGGGGCTGCAGGAGGAGTTGCAACCAAGTATTTAAGTCGTGAAAATTCTGAAACACTTGGTATTGTTGGAGCTGGTAAACAGGCATTTACTCAACTCATGGCCTTAAATGAAGTTATGGAAATTAAAAAAGCCAAAGTTTTTTGCAGAACTTGCGCCTCCAGGCAAGGTTTTGCCAATATGGCATCACGTGAATATGGTTTTGACGTAAAAGCTGTAGATAGTGCAAAAGAGGCTGTTGAAAACGTTGATGTTGTTATAACTGTGACACCCGCTAAAGATCCCATCATAAGACCAGAATGGATCTGCAAAGGGACGCACATAAACGCGATGGGTGCCGATGCACCTGGAAAACAGGAATTAGTAAATGAATTGCTTCTAAAAGCTAAAATAGTAATTGATTGCTGGGAACAGGCACGTCACAGTGGAGAAATCAACGTTCCAGTATCTGAAGGTCTTCTAGAAAGAGAAGATATTCATGGAAAGATTGGAGATGTGATAATTGGCAAAATACCAGGAAGAGAATCTGATGACGAGATCACGGTTTTTGATTCCACTGGACTGGCTGTTCAGGATATAACAACCGCATGGAAGGTTTACGAGAGAGCTTTGCAGATGGATATCGGCCAGAAAACAAACTTCCTAGATTAAATATTTAATAACATTAAATTTATACCCATAAAGATTCAAAAATTGTTATGGTGGTTGGATTGTACCAAGACAGAGTATACATAAATGATGTTTTTAATAAAATGGGGCACATTTTTGAACGTTTTAAATTTTTAATGCGCTCCAAATCATTTAATAAGGAACAAGTTGAGGCTATAGATCATCATCTCACTGAGATTATGAAGATTCTTAATAAATGTAACTGATTTTAATCTTGAACCATAAAATCAGGAAATTTTTATTTTTTAACTTACAAGAGATTTATAGAGTGATTTGATTGATTGAAACAATTTTATTTATAGCTACGTCCTTTCTGGTTGGATTATCTGGATCTATTGTGCCTGGTCCTATGTTAACTGTTACCATTTCTGAATCAATAAAAAAAGGGTTTAAAGCTGGGCCATTGGTTGTTTCTGGTCATATAATGGTAGAAATAGCTTTAATAATAGCTATTTTAGCTGGTTTGGGCTGGATAATAGGTTCAAAAATAGCTTCCCTTGTCATTGGTTTTGTTGGAGGGAGTGTACTGGTTTTTATGGGGATAAGTACAGCAAAATCACAGAAAAGCCTATCAGAAGCTTCTAAAAACGATACTATGAATCAAAGATACGGATCAGTGGTTGGTGGAGTCATAACAAGCATCTCAAACCCTTATTTCTTTATATGGTGGGCTACAATTGGTTGTGCTTTCATGTTAAAAGGTCTTGAACTTGCAGGCCTTTTTGGACTTTTTGGGTTCCTGATTGGACACTGGTCTGCAGATCTGAGTTGGTATAGCCTTGTATCCTTTTTTTCAAGTAGAGGATCAAAAATAATGAACGATAGATCCTACAGGACAGTTATGAAAATATGTGGCGCATTTTTAATTGTTTTAGGAGTTTATTTTATCATATCAACCCAAATGAATTAAATATTAAATTTTTTATGAATTAATAAAGATTTTCACATTTTATTAGAAAAAATCAATTGTAAAATAGCATTTTACGATAAAAAGAATAAGTTTTAGGATCTATTATTCAAAAATTAGTACTTATCTGTATTAATTCAGTTTTTTATAAGAATGGGAATGCCTATTTTAGACCCAATTGTTGCAATTTTTATTGCATTACTGGTATTAAAGACTGCATTCAAAGTTGGACGTGAAAATATAAGTAGTATAATGGGTAAAGTACCATCGCAAGAAATCTTGAATGATATAAAGGCTGCAGCATTATCTGTGGAAGGTGTGCAGGGAATTCATGATGTAAGAGTAAACTATATGGGACCATATGCTTCAGTTGAGTTGCATGTAGATGCAATGGGTGATTTAAACCTCAAAGAGGCTCATGATATCGCACATCAAGTTGAAGAAAATATAATTGAAAACGTAGATGTTGTAGCCATGGTAGGCGTTCACGTATGTCCCGTAGACGAACATGGAGATTTTTGCATTGATTAAATTCTGATTAAACTCTTTTTAAATAAATTCTAAAGTTATCTATAATTTTTTTCTATTTAATTTTTATATAACTTATTTCATATTTTTCTATTTTCAAGTGATAATTAAAAGGATTTTTAAAAAATTATAAGTTTGAACACATTTTTCGCTCCTATAATTAATAGAATCAATTTTGATAGTAAAAATAATAGAATTATATACTGTTACAACATAACTAATCATGCAATGAAAGCTGTTGTATTCGATAATTCAGGTACACTTATAAAAAGATACAGGGCAATGAAAGACCTTAGAACAGGAGTAATTTGTGACTTTATTAGCTCATTGGATGTTGTGGACTGTGATTCCAAAAGAGCGCTTGTTGTTTTACAGACAGACCCTTCAAAATGCATAATCAATGCTAAACCTAACCAAACAATCTATGAATTCATCATGCGAAACAAAATAGATTTTGATATAAGCTATTGTGCATTTGATATTGAAAAAAAGGAGTTATTAAAAGCAATTGAAAATGATAGAACGCCGGTGAGCGATATCCAGGATACAATAAAAGCAGTGATTGAAAAAAAATATAATGTACAGATATGCAGTGGATCTGGCTTTATAGTTAACATAGAAAAGAAAAAAATTGAATTTACCATAACTGCCGGTGGAAAAATCTTTCAAGAAGTTCTAGATGTTATCAAAAAGTTAAAGAAACGAAAAATTGACATTTTTGTGGCATCAGGAGATAGAAAAGGTTCCCTGGAGGAACTAGCCAAGTTCATTGGGATCCCTAAAAAGAATGTCTTTGGAACTGCAAATCCAAAAAGAAAAAGGGATATCATAAAGGAACTAAAGAAAAAATATCAGGTTATGATGGTTGGAAACAGTGTAAACGATGTCCTTGCATTAAATGAGGCTGATATCGGAGTTTTAACGCTTCAACAGAAAGAGAATACATCCGAAAAAGTATATGATGCTGCAAATGTGGTAATAAACAATATAGAAGAGATTCTTGAGATTTGGTAAAAAATAGATAATTTTATCCATTAACCTTTTATTCATCTAAAAATTAATTATTTTCCCTTATCTTCTTCATTCTTTTATTTATTTCTTTTATAATAAATGAAAAACAGAACAGAACAATTATTTTCAAAAAAAACCTACCAACTAAACATTAATCTTTTTTATGTTATAAGCATGTTTCTATTTTGCTTCCCCCTCTCTACAGAAATATCCTTGGGGTTCCCCGATTACCAGATTGTATTCCTCCCAAATAGGACATTCACCACATTTACATGTTTTGTTGGTGTCTATATCCCTGCATGTAGCTTTACCAGTCCCACAATATACTCCTGGAACCTTATCGGATCCCATCATCATAGGACTGTCTAAGTCTTGCTGCGTTATTAAGAGCATCATTTTCTTTTTATCTTTCACACATTGACTTTCAATTTGGACAGCACATTTCGTACATAAACATTTTTTAATGTTTTCCATATTAAATTCGATTTTGCCCATTTATATTCTCCAACTATCTATTTAAAGTTTATTTACCGGTTTCTAGAATTTTAGATGGTTTTTTTCATGAAAAAAATTAAGAAATATGCTAAACTACTCCACGAGGGGCTTATGAAGGTTAGAGCAATTGCAATCAATGCAGCAATAGGTAAAACTAAATTAACTCTTTTAGAAGCATCTATTGTTTCGCGATCTAAGCTTTCATCGAGAAAATTTTTTCGATCCGCATAACGCCAGTTTAAACCATATAATACTCCAATAATAAACATGTTTATATGAAAAAAGATCATTGGGACCTGATAATTACCATAATCGCCTACTAAGTTCGTAGAGAACGGAACAAGTGCCACAAACATCAACCATAAAAAATTTATCCACAAAAGAGTGGTGTCAGCTTTTTTTATTAGATAAAACTGTTGATGATTTACTCGCCAGAATATGGCCAATAAAATGAAACTCAACGCATACATCCAAAATTTATGTGACATGCCAACTAAAGCCTGCCAAATCGCTGCATTTGAAGCTGGAGAGACTATCTGAGGTACATCAAGACTTAAAACTAATAGAGTCATAGCAATAGCAAATATACCATCTACTAGCGTTTCAATACGCGCAGTTGTCATCCAAACATTTTGATTCGCAGATTCATTTGTCATTTTCTGTGTAACCCCCACTAGGATTTCAATGCCGAGAATTGTTTCAAAAATAAAGTTCTATCTTGAAACTATTTAATTTTTAATATTTTGTTAGGGTAACTGGAAAATTATGATTTTTAATTTATTATACGTTTTTAACAAATTAAAATATTCGATAATTTCTTCTGGATATAAGTATCTACTATCTTTATTTGATTGTAAAAATTGAAGTTCCTATCTATTGAAATGAAATTATTAAATCTCTGCTTTTTAAAACATTTTCATAATCATTTAGTTCAATAACCACTTTATCAATCCCACTTAAAATCTCTAAATCAAGTGATCCTTCACCTAAAGTAAGATGCTGGTCTTTTTTTCCATTGTTGTCACTTACATGATAATATAAGATATTATTTATATTAAAAAAAGAAGCAGGATTCGCTGTTGTATTTGCATGACCTAGGTCCACTGTTGCATAGCATCCACACCTATCCACAAATAATTGATGCTCTGCTGAGCTATTGCAAAAATACGCATATCTGTTGGGCATATTTTCCACTGAAAAGTTTATTCCCACTTCCTCACTGTATTCATTAACTTCTTTTAGGGTTTCAATGGAATAATGCATTCCTAAATTTCTCACTCTCTCTTCTAAACGGTGGATCATGCCTGGATGAGTTGTAACTATAGACGATTCTATCTTTGCTGCCAGATCTATAGTTTCCTTTAACTGCAGCAGAGTTTCCTGTCTTATTCCCGGGTTAAGGCTTGCCGGGTTTAGATCAATGGTAGGAGAGTGTAGGAAAATGTCTATATCATAAGAATCAAAAATCTCAAAATCAATTGTATTGACCATTAGAACATTTCTAGGCCAATATGGACCCTCACATAGTATCTCAATTAATTGAAACCCATCTTTTGAAGCTATTTCAAGAAATTGATCAAATGATCCCATAAACAATGCCAGTGTTGAAAATCCAATCTTCATGTTGGTATATTATCACAACTGTCTATATATATGATAAAAATGATTCAATAAAATGTTCCAACAATTAAGTACAACTAAATATAATTTAATTAAATGTCCAAAAACTGAATATTCCCAATATTAACATTTTTTAAATGTTTTTGAGCTTCTTCAAGACATTTTAGGGTCTGTTTTTTCGGTGTGACTGGCATGTCACGCATCATAAAATCAGGATGAAAAACCAAAAGAGAATAGGGAATTTCATCATTCAGTTCTGCTATAAATTTGGCAATACTAGCCACTTCAACTTCATCCACATATCCTGGTACCATCAAGGTGGTTGCACTTAGAAAAGGCATATCCTGCCTTTCGTTGAACCTCGCTGCCAATCTTTCAAAGTTCTCATATGAAGCTCTGTTTGAAACACCAGTTAAGGCAAAACTCAAATTTTCATTAAAACATTTCAAATCAAATTTAATATTTCCCCCACTTTCTATGGATATTTTTGCTGCTTTATCCACCAGTTTTTTGTTTCCACAACCATTCCATTCCCAGCAGATTCTAAGTATGTCCCTTAAATCCTGAACTTGTTCAGATGCTTTAATGGCGAATGGAAGCTGTGGTTCAGGGGAGCCTCCAAAAAAGCATACACAGGATATATTTTTAATAATTTTTATATGCTTTTTAAATCCATCAATATCAACGTATGGAGCCTTATTAAGGTCTTTATGATAATGATTTTGGCAGTATAAACAGTCGAAATTGCATGCATAAAAAAAAACCGCTAAATTGGTGTAACCATATTCAGTTCCATGTGAATATGTATATTCTGGATATCCTGTATCAGTGCAGCCAGGACAAAACCATGAAGCACAGCAATTTGTTGGTAAAGAGTCTAAATATGTCAAAAGAAGTGCTTTTTCAGAACTAACCAAAGAACGGGGTTTTCCTTCTTCATTCCATCTTAAACCACAATATCCAATATCTCCAGGAGCCATATTGCACTCATTGGAACATATATCACAGTTTATGCCTTTATTTTTTGGTGGTAACGGTGGAAGATTGAATTTTTTTCTTATATTCCCATGAACATTTATTAACATATTATGGCTTGCTTTATCATGCCTTATGCATTCTACACATAATTTTAAAGTATCTGAAATGAAAATACTTTTTTTTCCACAGATTTTACATTCATTAATTGTGGTTGATGACCTGAATCCAAACATTGTTTTATGTTTGTCCTTTATAAAAAAAATTTTTTACCCTTTAAAAAATTTAAGATAATAACCAAACCTTTATATAGGAATTTGATATATCAAAAATAATTATATCAAAAATTGATATATTTGAAATTTCATAGAGGTGTGAATTAATGGATAATGAAGAAGCACCCATAAAGAATGACTCCAAGGAACCTTACTTAAAGGATAGTGAAGAGGAATATTCAAAAAAATCTCTAAAAACCCATATAAAATCCATTAAAGAGCATAGGAAAATGTTTAAAAATTTAAAGAAATATGATAGAAAACTTATAAGAGGTTTTATGAGAGGTTTTGGTAAAACCATGATGCTGTGGCTTATTAGCAAGAAAAGGCAGCATGGATATGAGATAATGACCCAGCTCCATGGAGCTTCTCCAGTCAAGGCAAAGATTAAGATGCCTAGTCCCAGTATGATATACCCTGTGTTGCATGATCTGGAGAAAAACGGATTGATAAAAGGAAGTTGGGAGCATCATGGAAAGCGGAAACTGAAATACTACGAAATAACAAAGGAGGGTACTGAAACACTTTCCAGAATCAGAAATCTCTTTAAAAATCGTGAAACTAATCTGTATGAAGAATTTGTTGAGGATATGTTCTTTAAATGAATGGATGTGAACTTATGAAATACGCTATAGAAACCTTCGATCTTACTAAGAAATATGGCAATTTTGCAGCAGTAGATACTCTGAATATGAAGATCGAAAATAAAAGTATATTTGGATTTTTAGGTCCAAATGGAGCTGGTAAAACCACTACCATAAAGATGCTTACATGTCTTATCCCACCAACATCTGGAACCGCGAATGTAGCGGGATATGACATAATAAAATATCCAAACGAAGTAAGACAAAAAATAGGAATGGTTCCACAGCTTGTAAGCCTTTACGGTGATCTTACGGCTCGAGAAAATGCTGAACTTTGCGCTGATTACTATGGATTACCTAAAGATCTCAAAGCGGAAAGAATTGACGAACTTATGGAATTGGTTGACATTAAATATGCAGAAAATAAGATGGTTAAACAGCTTTCTGGTGGTCAAAAACAAAAAGTATCAGTAGTTGCCAGTTTGATCCACCAGCCAGACATTCTGTTTCTGGATGAACCTACAATTGGTCTAGATCCCACCACCAAACAAGTTTTATGGGAGCTTATCGAGGAACTGAACAGTAAAGGTCATACCATAATTCTATGCTCTCATGACATGTATGAAGTGGATCTTCTCTGTGAAAATGTAGGTATAATTAACCAGGGAAAACTAGCTGCCTTTAACACTCCACAAGCCCTTAAAGATCAGATGATGGCTGAAGAAAAATCTGCTAAACGATCTAGAATGAGTGAAATTGTTTCAGAAATCGAAAAAAAATCTTCACCAGCCATAAACGGGACTATTGATGAATTGAAAGGAATCATAGTAGATTCAGAAAAAGAAAACGGTGAATACAGAGAAATTAGTATTTTGATAAATAATTTGAATGATGAGTTGGTAGCAAAGATGACTAGGCTTCCGGTAGTGTTCGAAATCAATGAACATCATTCTGGAAGGATAAAAATGGATATAAGTAAATGTGATAATGCTGTAAATGATGTTATTTGGACTATTATAAAAAATGGTGGTAATATAACATCAATATCAACGCAAGACCCTTCATTAGAGGATGTTTTTGTAAAAGTGACTGCTCGAGAGAAAACAGAGGGTGAGTAAAATGGAAACCAAAAAGATCATGTGGATGCTTAAAAAGGACCTGATAGTCCTATGGAGACATAAACCACGTTTATTTTCCATCTTCCTTTTCCCCATACTTATGATCGCCCTTTTCGGTTATGGTATGGGAGGATCCATTGAAAACATTCCAGTGGTGGTGGTGAAACAGACAGATGGTCCGGTGACCGATGCCACCCTTAACGCCATTAAAGATACGTCGCTTTACAATGTGAAGGATATAATCAATGACCCCCAACGGGGGCGGGAAATGGTGGAATCGGGACAGGTGAAGGCAGCCATTTTACTGCCTCCTGATTATGAAAATCTTACAAGCAGCAACTCTAAGTCGGTGGTGATCTACGTTGATTCATCTGATCAAATGGCCACCCAAGCGTTGGTTCCTGCAACACAAGCCCTATTCAGCCAGATATCTGCCAAAATAGGAATGCAAAAGCTGGAAGCCATGGGAGTACCGTCCACATCTGTCCAGGTACAGTCCCAGGGAGTTCAAACTTCATCTCCACTGGCCGGGATAAACTTCCAGAACATCATGAACTCAATTAATTTCCAGATCAACAAAATCTATGGGGACATTAAATACATTGACTTCTTGGTGCCTGCAATTCTGGCCATGACCGTTATGATGGGGGCCATGATGAGTATGGGAGAGTCACTGGCTGGGGAACGTGAACGAGGAGAACTTGCAAGGCTCTTCATGACTCCTACTAGCGTTGCTACCGTTGTAGGAGGTAAAATCATATCAAGACTAGTCATACAAACTTCAACTTCCATGGTACTGATCGTGGCGGCCATAATACTGTTTGGTATTACTATAAACGGTAGCATGGCACTTACCATACTGCTACTGATACTTTCAGCATTGTGTTTTGTAGGTTTTGGGATAATGGTTTCTGCCAGGGTCGGTACCCAGGAAGACTACATCCAGATGGTGATGCCCTTCACCATGCCCATGATGTTCATATCGGGAGTATTCTATCCTCTGGAAACCATGCCATGGATATTCCAAAAAATAGCATACTTAGCACCTTTAACCTATGCTAACGACGCATTAAGGACTGTGATGTTGAAAGGAGGGGGTTTGGGAGACATATGGGTTGATGTAGCAGTGTTATTAGGATTCACACTACTGTTCTTTGCATTAGGTGTTACTAGATTCAACAGAGATATTTAAAATAAAATCGTGAAAAATGTATATAAATTTAATTAGGTGGTAAAATGTTGAGAATAAAAAATATATTCATAGGATTGGTTATGATGTGTATCTTGCTCTGCCCTGTGGCGGCTGGGGCAGATTGGTTAATGTTCCACGAAAATCCAGAACACACTGGTTATATGGATGAAGCAGCTGATTTCACCCCAAGTACTTGGTCATTTAAGACAGGTGAAGCTGTAAAGTCATCAGCAGCTATCTTTAACAGCATATTATATGTGGGTTCTGAAAATGGAAGAATATATGCAGTAAATATGGAAGATGGAACCAAATTGTGGGATTATAAAACGGAAGGAGGTATAGTATCCTCTCCAGCTGTTTACAATGAAACTTTATATGTAGGTTCACTTGATGGTTATTTATATGCACAAAAAACCAGTAATGGAGATGTTAAATGGAAATTCAAAACCGGTAATTCTATTGAATCTTCTCCCGTGGTAAATAGAGATAAAGTATATGTAGGATCCAACGACGGACGGATATATGCAATAGATATAAAAAATGGTACCGAATTGTGGGAATTCGCAACAGGTAACGCCGTAAGATCATCTCCATTAATTAATAACAATACTTTGTTTGTGGGATCAGATGATGGAAAGATTTATGCCATAGACATCAATAACGGTAAAAAGCTATGGGAGTATACCACAGGAGATGCTATAAAATCGTCGCCAGCAATTTACAACGATACTTTATATGTTGGATCTGATGACGGGAATCTCTATGCAATAAATTCTACAGACGGTTCATTGAAATGGAAATACAACCTTGGTAATCCAGTTAGATCATCTCCAACAATTGACAAGAATGACAACAGTTTGTTTATAGGATCAGATGAAGGTAACGTTACCTGCCTTGATACACGGAGTGGAGAATTAAAATGGTCATATAGAACGGGAGGAGCAGTAAAATCAACCCCTGCAATTTTTAAAAATAAGATCGTTTTTGGTTCAGATGATGGGGCAGTTTATATCTTAAACAAATACACTGGCAAAGAAGAATGGAAATATTCACCAGGATATTACCTACTGAACTATCCAATTCATTCATCTCCTGTTGTTTATGGAAATATGATCTATGTGGGTGTGAATGATGGCTACATCTATGCTCTAAATGCAGAAAAAACACAAGGACCTACAACAATCTACGCATATTATATAGGCGGAGCAATAGTCATTATAATATTGGGATTAATAGCTATAAGAATGATAAGGAGGAGGCGAAAAG
>Ga0194111_10001480_pt1 | contig 28972 bp, 8 predicted proteins | sample TA2KigC300mmetaG_FD_146194 | JGI IMG/M metagenome (GOLD analysis project Ga0194111, IMG submission 146194) | Freshwater microbial communities from Lake Tanganyika, Tanzania - TA2015033 Kigoma Deep Cast 300m | ecosystem: Environmental > Aquatic > Freshwater > Lake | place: Tanzania: Lake... | reverse complement strand
TGGGACAAGGGTTTTCTGCTTCCTACGCCTTCCTCCCTGGAAAGGAAATCTCTCCGCCCGTCACCCAGGTGGGTCACTTCTCATGAGCACACCCGGGTCAGTTCTCGTGAGCGCTAACGTTTCCGGCTTAACCATCGATGCAAAAAGGGTCGTTTCAAGAACAAACTCCGCCCCATCATCACCGAACGCAGTTACGTGGCGACCCGTGCCGGGATGGAAGCTCTGATCCAACAACTCTATTACGAGGCCCGAGCACGCGGCCTGACCCAGGCCCAACGGGTATTGGTCATCGCCGATGGCGCCGTTTGGATCTGGAATCTGGTCGCAGACCGCTTTCAGGAGGCCGAGCAGCGGCTGGATCTCTTTCACGCCAATACCTATCTGTGGGCCGTCGCCAATCAACTCCATGGAGCCGGCACGCCCCAAGCGCGCCAGTGGGTCAAGCCCTTGCTCAAGCAGATCCGCAACGACCAGGTCGCCAAGGTCATCACCCAATTGGAAGAGCTCAAGCCCCACTTGGCCCAGGCGGCCGTCAAAACCGCCGATGACGCCATCCATTACTACCAGAACCATCAGAACCGAATGAAATACAAGGAGGGCCGCAAACGCAACGAACCCCTCGGTTCGGGTGCCATTGAATCGACCTGTCGTCAACTCCAGTGCCGGATGAAACGCTGCGGCCAGTTCTGGAGCAGTCGCGGCGATGAAGCCCTCCTGTGCCTGGAAGTGTTCTGGCGCAACGATCGTTGGCAACGGCTCTTTCCCCACGCCATAATTACCGCCCCAGCCAACAACTAACCGCCGCACCCATGTCGCCCCGGGGTCCAAGATCCAGTTCCACCCGAAACCGTGAGTTGCGCCCGTGATGCGCTGACCGCCGAGCCAAGTTCATCCTGTCGAACGGGTAGGAAAGAACGCCTGCAGCGCTCTTTCCGCCTGGGTCGCCGGTTGTCCCGGCACCTCGATCAGCCTGAGTATCGGTGGGGTTCCTGCGTCCGAGGTGCTGGCTGGGCTGGGGGAGCGGTCGCCGCTGAAAGAACGGCAGGTTCAGCGGGTGATCGAGAAGATCCGCAGTTGGACCGACTGGCCGAGGTCGGGTCAGGACCCCAGCACGCAGTACGTCTGGCTGTGTTGCGGCCAAGACCACTGTCCGGTTCAGTACCAGGAACATTAAGATTTCTGGCGCCGAACGGTCGAGACGATGCCGTATGCAGATCTTCGGGGGTTGAATGGCGGGGGCTTCTCGTCACGGATGAAAGGGATGAAAATGGTGGCCGAGACTCTGAGGGTCTTTTATGGCGACCCGGACCGAGACCATGGGATCGACCGGGACATCTTGTCGCTGCCCGGAGAACCGACGGGGGCAAAGAAATGGCTTGCGGCCTCCTTGGGTAAGACGATCAGTCTGCAACTCAGGCTATGAGCGAGTTCGGGATCGCGATGCGGATACCGGTGGCTGGACCGGGCGCGGATGCAAGGCGGAACGTGCCGCCCAGCAGTGCGACCTGGGCCTGCATGCATGGTCCGCAAGGCAGCGCCAGGCGCAGGCGGCGGCGACCCGGCCTCCATGCCTTCGGCATCGGACTCGAGGTGAATCCGGATCACCTCGATGGCCATGACGCTGAGATGGGCGAATCGCCCGGTGCAGGGGTGGCTTCGCTGAGTCTTGCTCTGACCCCTGTTCTTACCTTTACCCCGTCCACCACCCTCTGACCGATCCGCCCTCCAGCTCCAGCGTCCAGAACTAGGCACATGTCGCGCTGGGGGACAATCTCGGGCACCCAAGCCTGGCGACGGTTAACTCCCTGGCACAATCGATTCCCCTGCAGGAACTTCGGTCGTGGCAGTCGACAACGATGGTGTCAATAATCAATGGCCTGGCATAATGATTGATTGTCCGGCCCATCCCATCCAATCCACGGCCCAGTACTCGCCGCCTGTCGCGACGGAACAATCGGTCACCGAAGCCTGTCAACAATTATTTTCATGGCAAAATGACTTTAACCCTCGGTGAGGGGTCAGCGGGAAGGAATGCAGGGCAACGGATACTGGCCTAGCGGCGAACCGGCGTTAGCCGCTGCTCGGGCCCTCAGCTTTGGGGTTGCGTTAGGCAGGGAGATTCCCTATTCGATTCCTACAGACACGAGCTGGGCATTATCGCCGGTGCCCGATTCACCCGATGGCGGTTGGGCACCCCAGCTTACGGCCAGCGCAACAGTTGCTGTCGAAGGTCGAATCGGAGCCGGGGCACTGGCTCCGCATCCGACGCGGCGACGCGCGCCCTCGAGAGACTATGAAACAGAAGTGCGAGCGGCACCTCCTGGCGACGCTCTCTGGGTTGGGAGCCGCCGGATTTCTAAGCGGAGTCGCGACGATTTGGGCGCAATCATCGGACGACCTCTGGGGCGTGTGCCGGGGAATCGCGGTGGGCAAGCCGCACGAACTGAAAGCATGAAACCGATTGCGATTGCGAACTTGCTGCGCCTCCTGTGGGTCGGCGTGGTGACGAGCTCAGCCGCCGGGGCGGAGCCGGCGGGATTCCCCTACCGACTCCCGGACCAGAGGCCGGACCGGCCTTTGAGCGCGGCAATGGAACGGCTGTACGACGAATACCTGGCCCCCACGCCCGAGGCCAACGAGCTGTATTCGACCTTCAAGTTCACGCCGCTCAACGGGTTCGATTACCGCAACGGGGACGGCACCGTCACGCGACGGGATCCGTCCAAGGTCATCCGAGTTGGCGGCAAGTATTACGTCTGGTACACGTATCGCCAGACCGAAACACCGCCGCGCGGCGCCGCCCAGGGCACCGAGACCGTTCCGTCGACCGATTGGGACTTGGCGGAGATCTGGTATGCGACCAGCGCCGACGGGTTCACCTGGCAGGAACAGGGCGTGGCCGTTCCGCGGCCGCCGCGGCCGCATCCGGGCTGGCGGTCGGTTTCCACGAGCGACATTTTGGTTTGGCAAGGCAAGTATACCTTTATCTGGCTATGCAGTTTACTCTTGTGGTAGGTGACGACGGGCAAAGCGCGGAGGCGGCATGCCGCGCCGTGAATACGCCGCCTGAGCGCCAACCGGGCCGCAACCATGCTTGGGCCCGCCGTCACATGGCGACGCGATGCCCACAGGCCGGGGATTGCGCGTACAAGAGTCAACTGCATAGCCAGATGCCTTTATTACCAGGGCTTTCTCGACATGTCGGGCCGGCGCGGCGACGATTGCCCAGTGACGGCTTCGGTAGCGGATTCGCCTGACGGCCCGTGGCGGGCGGTCCAACGGGTTGTTATCCCGAACGGCGCGCCTGGGGAATGGGATCAATACTCGATCCACGATCCCTACCCGCTGGTTTATCGCGGGAAGATTTACCTTTACTACAAGTCCGACCTGCACGCCGCGCCCTTCCTGGTCCGGTTGCACGGGTTGGCTACCGCCGACGAGCCGCTGGGCCCATTTACCAAGCACCCGCTGAATCCGATCATGAATTCCGGGCACGAAACGACGCTCTTTCCATTCCGTGCCGGCATCGCCGCCTTCGCCATCCACAACGGACTGGAACACAACACCATCCAGTACGCTTCCGACGGCGTGAGCTTCAAGATTGCTGCCGTGTCGAGTCTGATGCCGGTTGCGGCCGGTCCGTATGTGCCGGACGCCTTCACTGACACCCAGGATGGGCGCGGCATCACTTGGGGCCTGTGCCACATTACCGCCGTGGGGGCGCCGCACCAGAGGCACAGCATCTTGGCGCGGTTCGACTGCGACCTCAGCCGCGACCTGCACGATCCGCGGATGAAACAGACCGATCTCTATCTGAAGCCCGAGGCGTACTTTTCACAGGGCCTCAACCCATCGCAACTCGAGCAGCGGGCGAAGGCTGCCCGCGAGGCCCCGCGCGACATGCCCCAGGCTCGACCACCGAACCCGTAGGGGCCAGGGCGACTCGATCGCCCTCTCCTCTCTCCTGTCGCTCAACCACTCCCGTCGCTCAACCATGCCGCTCGATCATGTACGAGAATGGCTAATGACCCAGTTTAAGGATTTTGGGCTTGACTCGGAGGGGGTACCAGGAGCATAAGGGGCGCAGGTACAGGTTAAAAGGCAGTCCAATAAACTGATGCAGGGGACCTTCATCTCCCCATGCAGCCTCTCGTGGGTGACGGGTGGCAAAGTTCGCTGGACTGAGGCAAGAACCTGCTGAGGGCGCTTTTCAGCGCCAGCGGGACCGCGAACGCGAATGCGGCGTGTGCGTGTGAGAAATCGGCGTCCAAGCAACCTGTTCGAGTTAGAGGCGCTCGAGCCGAAGGTGCTGCTTTCGGCCGATGCGGCGGGCGTGCTTGCCGTGACCGAGGCCCTGCTCGAAGACCCGCGGGCGGGCGTCGAAGAGGTTTCCACCACCGCTCGCGAGGCCAGCATCCTAGGTCTTGCGGGCGCCCCGTTGGAGTACTCCCCTGGAGCCGAAGTGGACGCCATTTTCGGCGAGGACCTTCCCGAGTTGCTGACCGCCCCGGGCGCAGTTGCCGACAGCGACTCGGCGGATTCCGGCGAGGTTCCCTTTGAAGCGGTTGACCTAGTCGGTCCAGCCGCTGCAGGCGAGGGCGCGAGCGAGCTTGAGCCAGTCGCCGAGGTCGTGGTGGGTGCGCAGCGGAGCGGGGCGGTGGAAGGTGCGAGTCTCTCACTGAGCCAGTCTGACCCGGTGGAGCCGGGCGACGTGACTGGCGCAGTGCAGTCGGTGGCTTCGCAGTTGGTGCAGACGTTGCATGCGGCGAACGCTCCTCCGGAGAGCGCCCTGGCGGGCCTGCTCGAGTCGCCGCGCGTATTTAGCCCAGGCCACAGCCCCGGGACGATGGATCTCGCCGCGAACGAGATTTGGAGTGGTGGCGAGGAGTACATCTGGGAGATCAACGATGTGGACGCGGGCGCGGGGGCGAATCCTGGTTGGGATCTGATACGGATCACCGGCGGGCTTGCCATCAACGCGACCTCGGCCAGCAAGTTCAATTTGCAGCTCACGTCGCTGACGGCGGCGAATGCCGCCGGCAGTGTGGGCGACTTCAACGCCGCTTCCACCTATGCGTGGGAGATCCTGAATACGACGACGGGGATCACCGGTTTCGATCGTTCTGCGATTCAGGTATCGACGGCGGCTTTCACGAATCCGGTGGGGACAGGTGTCTTTGTGCTCGACCTGTCTGAGGATTCCAAGAGCCTCATCCTGCGGTATTTGCCCAGTCTTCCCTCGGTCACCTTCGACCAGCCCACCTGGGCCGAACTCGGCCCCTACAGCCTCACGGGCAACGGCAACACCCTCGTCAACCCGGGCAACCCGGCTATCGGTGCAATCCAGGTCTTTGCGGTCCACCCGGGCAACCCGAACATTGCCTGGCTAGGGGCGGTCAATGGGGGGCTGTGGCAGACCACGAACTTGAGTTGGTCGACCTCGAACGGGCGGGATGACGACGGAGCTAACGGGGTTGACGACGCAGCGGAAGTGCCGACGTGGTCGCCGGTGGCCGATCACTTACCGTCGCTGGCCATTGGGGCGCTGGCGGTGAGTCCTTTTGACGCTAGCAATGCCGTCGTCACTTCCGCTACGCCGGCCAACCAACTGGTCCTGTATCTGGGCACGGGCCAGTTCAGCAGCACCTATCGGGGTGGGTCGGCTGCCGGGTTGTTCCGGTCACGGGACGGCGGGGCGAGTTGGACGGAGGTTGGGAACTTCGACGATCTGCGCATCACTTCGATTGTGCCTTCGACGGCGACGGCGGGGTTCTTATACGCCTCGACCCACGAGATCACTCCCGCGAGCGGCAGCAACCCGGCCCGGGGGGGGTTGTATCGCTCGACGGATGGCGGGGACAACTGGGTGCGGATCTCGGGGGCGAGCGGGGCGAGCAAGTTGCCCGAGGGCAACGTATGGGATGTGGTCCAGGATCCGGCGCAGGCGGCGCGTTGGTACGTGGCGTTGGCGGGCGGCTTCCGGCGCACGGACGGCTCGAGTCTGACGGCGGCGGACAAGGGCATTTGGAAGTCGGAGAACGCCAACGCGGCCGACCCAGCCACAGTCACCTGGACGAAAGTGGTCAGCGGGATCGTCTTGCCGGAGGACTCGAACGGGTCCGACGATGACAGCAACGGGACGACGGACGAGGCGGGCGAAGGCCTGAAGGTGGCGACGCGGATCCGGCTGACGGCGAGCGGCAGCGGGGCGCCGAGCAACCCGATTTACGCCACGGTCATTGGAGCGAACAACCAGCCTTCCGGGGTCTTCACCACCACGAACCAGGGAACCGCCTGGACGGCGCTCAGTCCAACGCCGACGACGAACCCGACGGGGCAGGGCGGTCTGCACTATGCGATGGCAGCCGACCCCGCGAGTTCGACGAGTGTCTTTGTGGCGGGGGCGATTAACGCCACCTCGCCGTACCTGGCGATTGCGTTTCGCCGGGACGGCGGCAGTTGGACGCAGATCACCACGACCAGCGGCAGTGGCCCCAACGGCTTCAACACCGCGCCGCACGGCGACACGCGGAATCTGGTCTTCATTGCGGACGAAGATGGGACGGGCCCGAGCACCAGCCCGAGCCTGATTCTGCTCAGCGACGGCGGGATCTACCGCCTGCGCAACCCGCGGAGCGGTGGGGGGACGACCTGGGAGTTCATCGGCGCCAACTTGCGGGTGACGGAGATGAACCGGTCGCTGGTGTGGGATCGCCAGTTCAACACCGTGGTGGCTGGCACGCAGGACAATGGCACCATTCGGCAGACGGCGACGCCCAACAGTTGGAGCACCATGATGGGCGGGGACGGCAACTACGTGGGGATCGATTACAGCGGCGGCAACTCGATTCGTTACTTCCTGGCCAACAACTTCGGGGTGTTTTATCGGCTCACGTACTCCGCTGCGGACACGTTGGTGGGTGGTTATACGCAGTTGACGCTCAAGAATGCTGCGGCGGACGCCACCAACTTCACCGGGCTCGAGACCACGGCGCCCTATGCTGGCGGGTTGAGCGATTTTGCGCTCTCGAGCGGCAGCCGGTTCGAGCGCATCCCGTTCGTGGTCAATGCGGCGGCTGGGAACACGCTCTTGATGGGGCGCGACCGGCTTTACAAGAGCACCGATCAAGGCGCCACGGTGACGCGCGTGACGGATGTGGCGGTGCCGGCGGGTTCGCCGCGGCCGGCGTTTGTGACGGCGCTGGCTTACGGCGGGTTCGAGGGTGCCACGGCCAAGCCGGGCGTGATCTACGTAGCGCGGGGCAACAACATCTATGTCAGCAGCAACGACGGCACCAGCTTCCAGACGGCCACCACGACGGGCACAGCGGACGTTCTGACGATTGCTTTGGATCCGACGGATTGGCGGCGAGCGGTGGCGGTCGACGGGTCGCACGTCTGGCTGATCACCGTGACGACCGCGGCGGACGGTTCGACTAGCTCAGTGGCCGTCAAAGACGTCACGGGCAACCTCACCTCCTTGACCAAGAACTTCGAGTCGGCTGCGGTCCTGACCCAAGGTTCGCAAGCCGCGATTTTGGCGGGCACGATCGACGGCGCTTATCGTTTGGGCATCTGGAATCTTACGGAGTTCTTGGCCGCAGCGAGCCCGCACACGGTTTGGACGCGGTTCGGTCTGGGGATGCCGAACGTGCCGGTCTCGAGCCTGGTATACGAGGGCACGGACGATGTGTTGGTGGCGGGAACGCTGGGTCGGGGCGCTTGGTCGATCTCGGCGGCGAAGGCCAAAGTGATGGCCGATCAAGTGCTGCGCATCGAGACGGGCAGTGGCAACGACGATGTCCGGTTGCGCCGGGCGACCTCGACGGCGTCGCAGCTCGAGCGGATCGAGGTGCTCATTGGCGGCAGCGTGGTGGCCACCCAACCGCTGGCCCATATCCGCGAGATCACGGTGCATACCGGCGCAGGCAACGACACGCTCACGGTGGATTCGAGCCGCCGCGCGGTCGCAGTGCCGGACGGAATCGAGTTCGACGGGGGCGACTCGGCGCTGGACACGCTGCGGTTCGAGGGGTTGCGGCTGACGCCGCTGTTGAGCGGGCCGGCGGCCACGCCCCGGTTGCACTACGTGGACGGGCAGACCGTGCGCGCCTGGAACGTCGAAACCGTCACCGACGCCGGCACGTTGCCCTCGTTTCTGAGCAGTCTGGGCACCGGTTTGCCGACCTTCAGCGACTGGTCCACGCGCTTGTCGGATCCACTGTCGCTGGAACTGCCGCTGTTGGGGCGGTCGCTGGGGTCGAGCTTGGGCGGGTTCCGGTTCACTTTGCCGCCGGGTGTGGGCGAGGAGTTCGTGCCGGGACCGGAGGAAGAGGAAGGGCGAACGTTGGGCGATTTGGTCGAGGCGCCGGCGGCATTGTTCCGGCGTTTGTTCGAGTCGGGCACGGGTTTGGCTCTCGAAGATCTGGGGACGCTCATCACCTCCGAGGCGGAGCTGCAGAGCCGGTTGGACAGCCTGGATTCGACGCCGGGGAACGTGACGGTGGACGGCGGCGCTGGGCGTTTGGTGTTGGGCAATGTGGGGGCGAGCCAACCGTTCCGGCGGACACTCTCGATGTCGGTGCCGCTGGATTTGGACCTTCTCAATGGCGCCATCCAGTTGCGGGGCGGTCTCGAGTTGACCGCTGAGGTCGAGCTCTATCTCGAGGTGGGCGTGGACGCCGCTGGCTTCTATATCCGTACGGACTTGGTGGCGGGGCCGGAGGTGGTCATCCGCAACCTCCAGGTGAGCGGGGAGGTGAACGCGGTGGGCAACTTCGGCCTGTTGGGGGTGACCTTAGATGGGGCGACGCTGACGGTGGATCCGGACGTGAAGATCCAGGTGGACCTGCAAGAGCCGACGCCGCTGTTCGGGGCTGCGGCGGACGGGAAGATCCGGTTGTACGATTTGGGAGCGGCCGCGGACGTGGGGACGATGTTCGCGGTGACGCTGGCGGGCGATCCGACGCAGTCGGACCTGCGGTTGGAGGGGACCTTCCAGGTGGCGGCGATCACTCCGGGCGGGGAGCCGATTCTGGACCTGGGCGAGATTCAGTTGGGGCTGGTGTGGGAGCAGATTGACGATTTGGCGAGCCTGCGGATCGATACGCTGGGCAACCCGGTGGCGGAGATCCTGATGCGATTCCTGAACTTGAACGGGACCAGCTTCCTGGGCGAATTGCGGCGCTTGCTCAATCTGCTGTCGCAAATGGAGGACAGTTCGCTGCTGGATGTCGAGCTGCCGTTCGGCAACGGCTTCAAACTCAGCGACGCCATCGATTTCTCCGCCGGTTTCCTGGACCAAGTGTACCGCGAGTTGGTGGATGTGTGCCTGACCGGCAGCACCGCCGCGAGCGCGACCGACATTCGCCAGGGCCGCCTGACGGCCGACGCCACCTTCAACTTGGTCATCGACGATGTCGCCTCGGACAACATCAGCCTGACGGCGGCGGGCACGGCCGCGAACAACTCGCTGGCGGACTTGGCGGCGGACCTCAATGCGGCGCTGCCGGCGGCGCTGGCGGGCAAGGTGCGAGCGGAGGTTTACCGGGGCAACATCCGGTTTTGTCTGCTCGACGGCTACAGCCTGAAGATCACGGCCAGCAACACAGCCAGCGACATCTTCACCAAGCTCGGCTTCCGCAACAACCAAGGCGCGATCGAGTCGTTGCGTTTCCCGAGTCTGCAAGCCTTGTTCGACGAACTCGAGTCGCTGCTGGACCCGGACCTATCCGACGATGTGGGTTTTGACCTCGAGCTGGACTATGACCAAGCGAACAAGCGCCTGAGTTTTCGCATCGAGTTTAACTATGGCTTCTCGGAATCGACCTCGTTCGCCTACGACACCGACCTCGGCCTAGGCGATCTGGCCGACTTTGCCGCGAGCGGCGACTTCGCCATCGCCGGCACGTTGACGGCCGGGTTCACGCTCGGGCTAGATTTCCAGGCCATCCGCACGCCGATCTTGCTTGGGTCGATGGTCGTGCCACCGCCGTCGCATGGGCGATTGACGAGCGCCTCGACTTTCCAGATCAACCTCAACGATGGCGAGCGCTACACGGTCACGCTCCCGGCGGGCGCCACCGGCGGGTTCACCTCGCTCAGTCAGTTGGTGGCGTATCTCAACACGCGCATCCCTGCCACGGTCACCAGCGTCAACAGCTTGCCGCTCAACCAGGTGGTTCGGTTCGTCCAGGCCTCGACACTGGATAGCGGCGGATCGTCCACACCCGCGGTTGGGATCCGGCTCGAGGTCTACAACGAAGACGACGACGCCGACGGCGTGCAAGACGCCGGCGAAGGAGACGACAACGGCAACGGGACCTTCGACAGCTTGGTGGGTCGGGTCAACTCGTTGGCGATCGAGGCGGCGGCCAGCGATCCCATCGTGACAGAGGTCGGTTTCCTCACGGGCGACATCGCCCGCGCGACCATTCGGGGGCTGTACCTCGAGGACGCCTCGTTGCAGGGCAACCTGACGGTGACGGCCAGCAACCTCGAGGCTTCGGCGCGGCTGGCCATCTTCGGGATCGAGACTTCGGGCGGGGTGGCGACCGGTTCGGCCACGGTGGCCTTTAGCCTGATCAACCCTGGCGGCGGCACCCGGATCGATCTGGACGAACTGTTGCTGGACCTTGGGAACCTCGGGAACTACATCGGCCTGAGCCCAACGTTCAACGCCAGCCTCGATCTGCAGCTCAACAACTTGGCGGTCACACCGGCCATCTTCGGCAGTCTGCTTCCTGCGGGTGCCCAACTGCGCTTCTACATACCGGACATTCGGCATGTCGAATATAACGCCGAGCCGTACGATGCCACGACCAACCCGCGCGGTTTGTTCATCACCTATCCAGAACTGGGGCCGCTCTTCAACTTCAAGTGTTTGGGTTGGACCGAGTTTGTGATTGCGTTGGATTCGCTGGCCGAGCAGTTGGGTGAGTTTAAGGAATTCGAGTTCCTCGATCAACCGCTGCCGTTGATCAACATGAGCATCAGTCAGGTGCTCGATTTCGCATCCGACGTGGCTGAAGCGATTCAAGGGCTGGCGAGCGGCGACGGCGACACGCTGGATGAACTCGAGGCTCTGATCGAGGACGCCCTCGGGATTCCGGACGAGAACCTCGAGTTCTCGGTCGATCATACCGCGGTGACCCTGACCGCCGGCACGGCCTCGACGGCTGCGGTGGCCACGTTCAATCCGCGCGGGACGAACAACGCGCTGCGCTTCACCGCCACCGGCAACGGCAACACGCTGGCCAAGGTCGAGTTTGTGGACGAGGGCGACTATAGCGCCGGCCAAAACGACGCGACGGCCGCGTACGACGCTTCGACCAAGAAACTGACCATCAACTACAACGCCACCTATACCACCGCGGCGACCATCCGCGACCGGGTCAACACCCTCAACGGCTCGAACCCCAGCGCCATGCCGTTCACCAGCACGCTCGACACGGCGGCCGAGGGCGGCAGCAACGATGGCAGCGGCACGGTGCAGCAGACGGCTCTCAAGATGGAGTTGAGTTACCACCTCGCCTACGCCAACACGTTGCCCTTCCAGTTCAGCCTCGCGGACCTGGTCGAGTTGCTGCCGGCCGATTCGCCCGTGCGCGATCTGTTGGGTGGGGTGACGGACTTCGTGCAAGCGAGCGGCTCGGGCACACTCGACGTGACGGCCAGCGCGGATTTGCGGTTGGTGTTCGGCTTGGATGTCAGCAGCCCGTGCCATTGGCAGCCGTTCTTCTATGACACCGACTATGACGGGCCCAACACCGGCACCGGCATCGAGTTGGCCGCCGGCATCCGCGGCTCGAACCTGAACTTCAGTCTCGGGATTGGCGCCCTGACGATCGATGTCAAGAACGGCAGCGCCACCTTCGATTCGGACGGGTTGCGCGACAGTCCGGGCGGCGATGCCGACGCCTCGTTCGAGGTTGGGTTGGTCAACAACAACGGCGACGGGCGGCATTACCTGCGTAGCGGCGAGACCTTCTTCGACTTCGACAATATCAACATCGACCTGACGGCGGGCGCCAGCGCCGTGTTGCCGCTCTACGCGCTGGGTGGCATCCCGCTGGGCAGCAGCAGCGACGCCGGCGGCGACGGTTACCCCGACAACGACCTGGTCGTCTTCCTCCCGAGCCTCAAGCGGCTGGTCTTCAATGAATCCACCGATAGCACCGTGCCCCATGAGACCGTCGTCGCCATGCCGGGCGCGAGCAACGACCTCAAATTCACCAGCCCCTCCGCTGGGCTCGAGGTCAAGTTCATCGAATTGACCAGCGGCAGTCCCTCGGCCACGCTCAATGGTTCAGTCCTCGAGGTTAGGGTTACCCCGGCCGTCACCACCGCCAGCCAAGTGGTCGCCCTCAGCTTCCCGAGCGGTTGGAGCGCGGCCTTGTCCACCGCGACTGAGTCCGGCGGGACGAACACCGGCAGCGGCCGCATCTACACGGCGGTGACGATCATCACGCCGGACATTGCGGCGTTGTTCGACGACTGGAGTGCGTGCGATGTCATTCGCAACTCGGGGATGCTCCTGGATGGCTTGGACGCGTTGCTGGGCACCATCCAAGACGCGCTCTCGAGCCAAGTCCTCAACCGCAACCTCCCGTTAGTGGGGGACAAGTTGGCGGACGCGGCGGATTTCATTGGCGATTTCCGCAATGGGCTGCTGGCGGATTTGCGGAACAAGCTGGCTGAGGTGGGCGATCCGATCGGCCTGGTGAAGGAGGCCATCTACAATGTGCTCGGGGAACCGGGCCTGAACCTGATCGTCAAGTCGGACGGCAGTCCGATCACGAGCGATGAGGATGTCGAGGTCGAGTGCACCGGCGACGAGCTCACGTTCAAGATACGCCTCAAGAAAACCTTGGCCTTGCTCGACACCTCGGACAACCCAATCGATTTCGACATTGGCATTCCGGGCTTGGGCTTGAGTGTCAATGGCAACGTGAAGATCGAGATCGGCTTCGATCTCAAGCTCTACTTCGGCATCAACGCCACCGACGGCTTCTACTTTGACACCTCCGACTCGGAGGAGCTGCGCATCAACTTCAAGATCACGATCCCGGGCTTGAGCGCCACGGGCGAGCTGCTCTTCCTGCAACTCGAGGTGAGCGACGATTCCGACGGCGTGGATGCCAAGGGCAATACGCGCAATCCGTCGCGGTTCGAGGGCTATTTCGCCGTGGACCTGCGGGATCCCGTGGGCAGCGGCAATAAACTCACCTTCGCCGACATGGGCAGCTCCGGCTTCGACTTCGAGGACTTCGTCGATGCCGAGCTGGGGGCCGTCGCGGAGGTGAACTTGGATTTCGCGGTGAGTTTCGCTGGAGACGCTCGGTTTCCGCGACTGATCGGCGAGTTCGACTTGGATTGGGAGTGGACATTGGGCGGGGAGTCGGACGGCGAGCTCGAGTTTGGGTTCCACAACATCCAGATCGACATTGGGACGTTCATCTCGCAGTTCATTCAGCCGGTGCTCGAGGAAGTGAAGAAGGTGACCGAGCCGTTCCAGCCGTTGGTGGACGCGTTGACGGCGCCGATCCCGATCCTGTCGGACTTGGCGGGGGAACCGATCACGATGCTGGATTTGGCGGAGGCGTTTGGGTATTTGGACCCGGGGACGCGGGAGTTCATCGAGGCGATCGCCAAGATCATCACCTTGGTCAACGACACGTCGTTCTCGAACGACGGGTCGGTCCTGATCCCGATCGGCGACTTCAACCTCCAACGCAATGCCTTGGGCAATGTCGAGCGGCGCACGGGCGATCCCGATCCGCCGGCGCAGAACCTCTCCCAAGGGACCAGCGACACCGGCACGCGCAACTTCCTGCAACAGCTCGAGGACCTGGGCTTCAAGTTCCCCTTCCTCGAGATCAGCGAGCTGTTCAAGTTGTTCCGGGGCGAACCGGTGAGCCTGATCGAGTACCACATGCCGGTGTTGGATTTCCGGGCCAGCTTCGAGCAGTCCATCCCCGTTTACCCGCCGCTCTATGTGATTTTCGGCGGGGAGATCTTCGCCCACATCGACCTGACGTTCGGCTACGACACCTACGGGCTGCAGAAGTTCTTCAGCAGCGAGGAAAAGAACCCCGCCGACATCTTCGACGGGTTCTACGTCAAGGACGTCAACGATCAGGGCGAAGACGTGCCGGAGATCACGCTGGGCGGCGGGGTCTACGCCGGCGCCGAACTGAACCTGGGCATTGCCGAGGCGGGCGTCACGGGCGGCGTTTTCCTGGAGGTGGATTTCAACCTCAACGACCCCGATCACGACGGCAAAGTGCGGATCAGCGAGTTGATCGCCAACGCCCTGCAGGACCTGCGCTGCATCTTCGATATTCACGGCGAGCTGTACGTCGAGCTCACCGCTTACCTGACCATTCACCTGCTGATCGTCGATCTCGAGTTCGAGTGGGACTTCGCCCGCATCACCATCCTCGAGTTCGACATCACCTGCCCGCAACCGCGCCTGGCGGATTATGTGGACAACGCCGGCAACGAGCTCGAATCGGCCGACAGCAACGGCATCCTGCGCCTGAACATGGGGCCTTACGCCGACGAACGCGAGGTGGGCGATGTGAGCGACGGCAGCGAGACCTACACCGTCACCCACATCTCCGGCGATGCGAGCGCAGGCGAGAAAGTCGAAGTCAGCTTCAACGGCATCAAGCAGACCTACGAAGGCGTCAAGAAGATCCTGGCCGACGGCGGCGCGGGCAACGACACCATCGACCTGCGCAGCGTCGTGGTGCCTAGCGAGTCTGGCAAGGGCGTTCGCGGCGGCGCGGGCAACGACACGATCTACGCGAGCAAGGGCGGCGGCAAGTACTACGGCGACGCCGGCGACGATGTCATCCAAGGGCGCGAGGCGGAGGACGATTTCACCGGCGCGGTTGACATCATTTATGGCGGCGCAGGCAACGATACCCTGACCGGGAACGAGGGCGACGACGAGATTTATGGCGAGGATGGCGCCGACAAGATCTACGGCAACGCGGGCAACGACACCCTCGACGGCGGAGGCGGCAACGACCAAATCTGGGGCGATGTCGGCACCGACACCATCTACGGGGGCGACGGCGCCGACCGTCTCAAGGGCGAGGACGACAACGATTGGATCAGCGGCGACGGCGGCGACGACACGATCGAGGGCGGGCGGGGCGACGACCAACTCTTGGGCGGTGACGGCGACGACTGGATCGACGGCGGCTCGGGCAACGACATTGTGTTGGGCGACAGTGGCACGATCGTGGCGCCGGCGTTCCCTGGCAACTTCGGTTTCCCGGTGAACGTGACGGGCATTAGCGGCAACGGCAACGATGTGATCGCGGGTGGGCCGGGCGACGACGCGTTGTTCGGCGCCGACGGCAACGACAAGCTCTTTGGCGGCACTCTGCTCACCAGCGGCAAGGTGAAGATCACCGAGTATGACGGCCAAGACTTCCTGGACGGTGGGTTGGGCAACGATTACCTCTTCGCTGACGACGCGCACGGGGCCGAGTCCACCACCTTCGCCGGAGCCACGGTGGGCGGGTTCGCCTGGTTCGACATTGCGGACACAACCGGGTTTGGCAATGACGTGCGCGACGCCTCCGAGAAGGGTCTGGCGGCCGTCACGGTCACTCTGCACAGGGCCGACACGACCGTGGTGGGGACGACGACCACCGACGCGGACGGCGAGTTCACGTTCACGGGGTTGGCAGCGGGCGACTACTACCTGGTGTTCACCACCCCGGCCAGCATGGCGTTGGTGGCGCAAGACGCGGGCAGCGATGACACCGCCGACAGCGACGTGGACGGCGCGGGACAGACGGCCACCTTCACCCTCGACGCCGGGCAGGCCGACACCTCGTTCGGGGCCGGTTATTACAGCACCAACGCGATCCTGAGCATCGACAATCCTTCGATCGCAGAGGGGAACAGTGGCTACACCAACCTGGTCTTTACGGTCACACTCTCGAATCCCTCCAGCCAGGCGGTCTATGTCTGTTACAAGACCTCGCCTGGAACGGCCTCGCGCATCTACGATTACTCGACGGTCGAGTACACGCTCGTGTTCCAGCCCGGCGAGACACTCAAGACGCTGAGCGTGCCGATCGTGGGGGACCGTATCGACGAAGACGACGCCGAGACCTTCGCGGTCACCTTGTCCGAGCCCTACGGCGCCGACCTGAACCCGGCCCACACTGTCGGGATCGGCACGATCATCGACGACGATAACGCGCCTTCGCTGACCGCGCATGACAGCGTCCAGATCGCCGACCCCGTTACGGAAGTCACCCCGCTGAGCTTCCGTCTCGAGCTCTCGAATCCGAGCAAGCACCCGCTGACTTTCCGCTATCAGACCTCGCAGGTGGTCAACAGCGACGGGACCTTGGCCGATGACGCCGCGGTGGTGGGCGTGGACTACGAGGCCACTTACGAGCTGGTGCCCGGCACGATCACCTTTAGCCCGGGCGAAACCGCGAAAATCGTGACCATCGCAACGCTGCCGGACGCGCTGGACGAATACGAAGAGGAGTTAGCTCTGACGGTGACGCGAGATCCGGCTACCCCCACCCAATGGGCCTCGGTGGGGGATGGCACGGCCACGGGCCGCATTGCCGACGACGACGCCTTGCCGTTCGTGCGGATCTCGCCGACGACCCAAGCGGTGAGCGAAGGTCATGCCGGCAACAAACCGGTGACCTTAACGCTGAGTTTGCGCAACGCCGCCAACGCCCTCATCCCCAGCGGCCGACCCGTGACCGTCAATTGGAATACCGCCCGCGGCACGGCTCTCATCTTCCAGACCAACGGGGATCCGGCGGATGTAGTCTACGCCTTCGGCACCGTCACGTTCGCTCCGGGCGAAATGAGCAAGGACATCGCCGTCGAGATCATCGGCGACACGCGCATCGAGCCCGACGAGCACTTCTTCGTGAACTTGTTGGCTGCGGGCAACGGCCAACTGGATGTCGACGAGGACAACCTCAACCGGGGCACCGTCCGCATTGTCGATGACGAAAGCGGCGATCCGGGCCCGTGGTATGTCGAGTTCAGCAAGCCGGTGTACACGGTCAGCGAATCGGCCGGCGTGGCCACCATCACCTTGGTGCGCGCCGAGGGCAGCTCCGAACCGGTGGCCGTCTACTGGTCGATGGGCGCGCCCGCCACCCCGGGCATCGCCACCCCCGGGGTGGACTACACCGGCATCTGGGAAGGCGGCGCCAGTGGCCCGCGCGGCATCGTGAGCTTCGCCGCCGACGAAACGGTCCGTACCTTTGACATCCCGATCACGCCCGACGACGAGTACGAAGGCGATGAGTTGGTGTTCCTGAGCTTGGCCAACCCGACTGGCGGTGCGGTGCGCGGGATCTTTAAGACGGCGGTGTTGGTCATTGCCGATGACGATCCCGCGCCCACGATCGCGGTCAGCAACTCGATTAACCCCTGGGACCCGGATGCCAAGATCGGCGGCGTCACCGAAGGCGCGGGCATCACGCTGGACTTCCGCGTGACGGTCACCGGCAAGACCAATCTGCCCGTCCAAGTCGATTGGGATGCGCTCAACGGCACGGCCACGGCTTCGGTCGATTTCGTCGCGGCCGGCGGCACGCTCAATTTCGGCTCGGTCAACGGCACCGAGTCGCAAACGATCTCGATCACCATCATTGACGACGCCGTGATCGAGGAGACCGAGACGGCCTATGTCCGGCTCAGCAATGCTCAGAACGGCACAATCACCAGCTACCAAGGCTTCGGCTACATCTTCGACGACGACACGATCGGCGTCAGCGGCTTCGTTTTCATGGACCTCAACGGGAACGGTTTCTATGACGAAAGCACCGAGTACCCGCTCAGCGGTGTGAAGGTGACCGTGACCGACTCGGCCGGAGACCACTCCGACACCACCGATGCCAACGGTCAATACTCCGTGAATGTCCTGCTCGGTGAGGCCACCGTCACGGTCGACGAAACAACGCTGCCCTCCGACAGCACGATCACCACCGGTTCGAATCCGTTCACCTTCGAGGTTAGCACCTCCGCCACCGAGATTCCCGATATCGGTGCCACGGTCGCCGCCACCGAAGACGTGCCGGCCGAATCCACCGGTTCGGGCGGCGGCGCCAACAACGACATGGTCTATGGCGGCCCGGGCAACGACACGCTCAACGGCGGGGGCGGGGACGACTGGTTGGTGGGCGGTCACTGGCTAGGGCCGGGCTGCGCCTGCGCCGGGCTCTCCTACGATGTGACCCTGCTGCAGCAGTCCGAGGGGGACGGCGGCCGGATGTATGTCGATCCCGCTTCGTTGCCCGACCCGGGCACGCTGGGCGGGGTCGTCTTTGTGGACACAGACGCGGACGGGGTGCGGGACTTTTTGATCAGCTCGGAGTTCATCATTCCGCTCGAGCCGGGTCTGGCCGGTGTGCAAGTCAACCTCTTCGATTCGACCTGGACCCTAATCGCCACGACCTGGACCGATGCCAGCGGCCGCTACCGGTTCGAGAAGTTGACTCCGTGCGATTACGCCGTGCAGTTCTTGCCACCCGCGGGGTACCGCTTCACGACCCAGGATGTCGGCGGCAACAGTGCGGACGCGATCGATAGCGACGCCGATCCCATCACCGGCCTCACTGCCCACACCAACATCAGCGCCGGCGAAACCGAGACCAGCATTTACGCAGGGCTGAACACGGTGCCGGCGGGCGGCCCGGGTCCATGGAGTGTGCAGTTCGGACTTCTGGTCTACAGTGTCCGGGAGACCGATGGCCAGGCCACCATCACCCTGACGCAGACCCCAGGCAGCTCCGAGCCGGTGGCGGTCTATTACACGCTCGGGACGCCCTCCGGCGGCACGGCCACCCACGGCGCCGACTACGACGGCCTGTGGGAGAGTGGCGCCGCGGGCGCCCGTGGCATTGTGAGCTTCGGTCCGGGCGAGGACGAAAAGAGCTTCGTCATCCCGGTCTTCGAGGACAACGTCAGTGAGACCTACGAGACGGTCTTCCTCCGGCTCAAGAACCCGACCGGGGGCGAGGTTACCGGCAACCTCCCGGAAGCTACCTTGTTGATCTTCGATAATCCCTGCCCAGACGACGATGTGGTTTACGGCCTGGACGGCGCGGATGTGCTGCTGGGCGATTTCGGTTACTTTGACGCCGGCGCGCCCGAACTCCTGGGCGGCATGGGCAACGACGCCCTCTACGGCGGCGATGGCGCCGACCAGCTTTACGGCGAGGGCGGCAACGACATCCTCGAAGGCGGCACCGACGAGGATGCGTTGGATGGCGGCAGCGAGAACGACACTTACGTGTTCGACGGCGACCTGAACCTGGGCAGTGACACGATTGCGGAGGTGGTCTCGCCGTTCGGGGGTACCGACACCATCGATCTGTCCGCCACGTCCGGCTGGGCGATTACCTTCGACCTCTCGAGTGTCGCCGCTCAAGCCGTCACGCCTTCGCTGACCCTGACTCTCCCGGCTGGCAATGTCATCGAGAACGTCCGCGGCGGCTCACGCGACGACGTGCTCACCGGCAATGACCTCGACAACGTGATCGACAGCGGCGCCGGGGCCGACGTCATCGAGGGCCGCAACGGCAACGACGTCCTCATCGGCGGCTCCGGCAACGACACCTACCTTTACCAGGCCGACGCCCTGACCGGACACCACGAAATCGTCGAGGACGCCAACGCGGACACGGACCTGATCGATTTCAGCGGAACGACTGTGAACGTGACGCTGGACCTGTCGAGCGTGGTGTCGCAGGCCGTCACGGCGGGGTTAAGCATGACCTTCAGCGACGGGGCGGGCATCGAGGATCTGTATGGGGGCGCGGGTGACGACACCCTCACCGGCAACACCCGCGACAACGTCATCTGGGGCCAGGAAGGCGACGACGCCCTGGACGGCGGGACCGCCGGGTACGACGTCCTGAAGGAGGAGCGCGCGGGTGACTGGCAGTTGAGCGGCGGGACGCTGAGCTTGCCCAGCGCCGGCGAAACCAACACCTTCAACGCCGGCACTTTCGACGAGATCAGTCTGACCGGCGACGCCACCGACAACACCCTGGATGCCTCGAGCTTCAGCGGCTTGGTACGCCTGGCGGGCGGCGCGGGCAAGGACACCCTAATCGGCGGCACTGGCACCAGCTATTTGTCCGGCGGCGAAGGCGCCGACGTGATCGCCGGCAACGGGACCGACACCCTGATCGAAGAGCGGGACGCCGACTTTGTGCTCACCGATGCTGCCCTCACGATCGGCGGCGAGACCGACACTCTCTCCGGCATCGACTTCGCCCAACTGACCGGGGGCGAAGGCGACAACATCCTGGACGCCTCGGCGTTCAGCGGCCAAGTCACCCTCGACGGCGGAGCGGGCTCCGACACGCTCATCGGCACGGCGCAGGCGGATACACTGAGTGGCGGTGCGGGTGACGACCGGCTCGAGGGCGGCGCGGGTGACGACACCTATGCGTTCGACACCGACAGCGATCTGGGGTCGGACCGAGTGATCGAGAACGCGGGGGGTGGGACCGACCTGCTGGACTTCAGCCGGACCAGTTCGATGGGCGTGAGCGTCGATCTGGGCACGACGGCTGAGCAGGCCGTGAACCTCAATCTCAAGCTGACGTTGTCGGGTTCGGACGTGATCGAGAACCTGCGGGGAGGGCAGGGGAACGACCTCCTGGTGGGCAACGACCTGGCCAACGTCATTTCCGGGTTGCGCGGTCACGACACGCTCACCGGGCGCTTGGGCAACGATACTCTGCTGGGCGGATTCAACGTGTTTTTCCCCAGCTTCCAAGGCTGGATCGATCGCGTGGTCGAGGTGCGCGATGCGGACATGGTGCTGACTACGTGGAACTTGAGTTTCAGCGGAGGCGAGATGGACGTTCTTTCGAGCATCGAGGCGGCGACCCTGGTCGGCGGCGCCAGTGCCAACCTCATCGATGCGTCCGCCTTCCTGGCTGGCTCGGTCACTCTCGAGGGTCTCGGCGGCAGCGACACGCTCATCGGCAGTCCCAGCGCCGACTTCTTGTCGGGTGGCAAGGGCAACGACCTGCTCCAGGGTCAGGGGGGCAACGATACCTACCTGTTCGATACCGATGACGCCTTGGGGACCGACACCCTCAGCGAAAGCGCGGGCGGCGGCATCGATACCCTCGATTTCTCGGCCACCACCGGGCGCAGCGTGTTTGTGAACCTGGCCGCCGTGGGCGCCTTTGCGGTGAATGCAAACCTGACGCTGAGTCTGCCGGCCGGTGCGGTCATCGAAAACGCCACTGGCGGCACCCAGAACGACACACTGTTCGGCAATAGCGCCGCCAACATCCTGCGCGGTGGCGACGGCAACGACACCTTTGCGGGCGTGGGCGGGGATGACACCTACTACGGCGGCAGCGGGGACGACACCTACCTGTTCGACACGGATAGCGCGCTGGGCAGCGACTGGATCTTCGAGGACGTCGGCGCCGGCGGTTCAGACACTTTGGATTTCTCGAGCACCACCACCCAATCCATCGCCATCAGTCTGGATCACGGCATTGCCCAAGCCGTCAACGCTAACCTGACCTTGCGCCTGGTCACCTGCCATTCGATCGAGAATGTCATCGGGGGCGCCCTGGCCGATGTGATCGAGGGCAACAGTCTGGATAACCGCCTCGAGGGTCGCGGCGGCAATGACAGCCTGCGCGGCGGCATGGGGAACGACACCTATGCGTTCGACGCCGACGGCCCGCTAGGCACCGACATCGTCATCGAGCAGGGCGACATCGAGGGTGGCACGGACACGCTCGACTTCTCGGCTACCACAACCCAGGCTATCGCCATGAACCTGGGCAATAGCCTCGCCCAGGTGGTCAACGCCAACCTGACCATCGATTTGTCTTCAGCCTTCGCCGTCGAGAACATCCTCGGAGGCAGCCAGGGCGACACCCTCACCGGCAACGCTCTCCCCAACGAACTGCGAGGCGGCCCCGGCAACGATGTCATCCGCGGACTGGCCGGTGACGATACGCTCGAAGGCGGCGCGGGTAACGACACGCTTGAAGGCGGGACGGGCGATGACACCTACCAGTTCGATGCCGATTCGGCTCTAGGCCAGGACACGCTGACGGAAGCCGCTGGCCAGGGGCAGGACACCCTGGATTTCTCGGCGACGGCAACGGTCAATGTTGTGCTGGACTTGGCGTCGGTCGCAGCCCAAGCGGTCAACGCAAACCTGACCCTGCTGCTCTCGGGTAACGACCGTTTCGAGCACGTCATCGGCGGCGCCGGCCACGACACGCTCTTGGGCAACAGCCGCAACAACCGGTTGGCCGGCGGTGCCGGCAACGATCGCCTTCAGGGCCGCGGCGCAGACGACACGCTCACCGGCGGCCCGGGCGATGACCTCTACCAGTTCAGCAACGCGTGGGGGTACGACGAAGTCGTCGAGTTGCCGGGCGAAGGGACCGACGTGCTGGATTTCGGGGCGGTCACCGTGGCGCTAAGGTTCACCCTGAGCGATCCGCTGACCGTTACCGATGGCACCAGCAACTTGTCGCACACCGGGGAGGCCCTCGAGAGAATCTTGGGCGGCACGAGGAACGATCGCTTCAACGTTACCCCCTCGACCACGACCGCCTATGCGCTGGAAGGCCAAGCTGGCCCGGGCGATCTGTTGGTCTACGACGCCCTCGGTTTGCCCACCACCCACGTCTCTGGGCTGATCGCCACCACCGGCTACCGCCCCGTCAGTTATGCAGGCTTCGAGTTGGTCGTCATCAGCAACCCGCCGCCGGTCCTGGCCGCGTCCGCCCTGGCCTCGCACCGCGCCGGAGCCAAACTGGGTCTGGCTAGCCTGCACCCGGCGGAGCAGGAAACGGACCTGTGGTGGTCGCTCCGGACCCACGCGCGAGCCGTGCTCGGTCCAGCGTGAACTTTGCCACGTGCCTATGAAACTGTCCCCGCAATCTGACTGGAAGGGGTGGGACAACCGTCTGCGGCCGCCCGCCCGTGGTCCCGCCTGCCTCATCGGCGTTCGTCGCCTGCGCCGGCTCCTGGGTGCATGGCGGTCGGCTATTTCCTTAAGGCTGAGCTTGGCCGGCGGTTGGGCGATCCTGCTCAGTCTCTCGAATGTCGCGCCGGCGAGCGCCGCGGAGCGGAACGCAGCCGGGGTGAGCCTGGCGATTATCGCCCCGTCGACCGACTGGGGCGACGCGCCCGAGGCGTACCCGGTGAAGAGTGCGAGCGGCGGCGCCAGCCAACGCATGCTGAAGGGCTTTAGCCTCGGGCAGAGCATCGACGCCGAGTTCGACGGCCAGCCCAGCACCGATGCTCTAGGTGACGGCACCGACGAGGACGGCGTGCAATTCCTCACGCCCCTGGTCCCGGGCGCCACCGCTACCGTCCGCGTCACGCTCGAGGCTGGGGCGGTCTCACCCCAGCGTGGCGCGCTCGAGGCTTGGATCGATTTCAACGCCGATTTCGATTGGGACGATACCGGCGAGCGGATCATCGAGACGACGATCGTGCAGGGCGCCAACGACCTCTCCTTCACCGTGCCCACCGCGGCTAAGACCGGCGTGACCTTCGCCCGGTTTCGCCTCAGTCAAGAGGGCAAGAAAGGTCCGCGCGGCCAGAGCGCGGAGGCCGGCGAAATCGAGGATTACCGCGTCCAGATCGTTCAGCAGGAGGAAGAGCGCGACTTCGGCGATGCGCCACAAACCCCGTATCCGACCAAGCTGCCCGAGGGCGCCTGGCACAGAATCGTGAAAGGATTTCATCTCGGGGCGACGATCGATAGCGAGCGAGACGGTCAACCCGACGCCACGGCCACCGGCGATGACCTGGCTCCCGCCGGCGCGGTGGGAGACGAGGACGGCGTGCTGTTTGCCGGCGCGCTGGTGATTGGGCAAGGGGCGGCGATCGAGGTCATCGCCTCGGCCCGCGGCCTGTTGGATGCTTGGTTCGATTTCAACGCGGACGGCGACTGGGATGACAGCGGCGAGTACGTCTTCATCCGAACCACACTGAACGCCGGATCGAATCCGCTGACATTCACCGTGCCGCCCGGCTCGATCGCCCAACCCGGCGTCACCTTCGCCCGCTTCCGCTTCAGCCATAACGGCGTCGAGAGCTATCGCGGCCCCGCGGCCGATGGCGAAGTCGAGGATTACCTGATCGAGTTGGAGCGACTGGAGCAAAAACTGGACTTTGGCGACGCGCCCGACAGTTACCGCACCACCCTCAAGCAGGACGGTCCACGCCACGCCATCACCGAGCGCATCTTCCTCGGCGCGCGGGTGGATGCCGAGTCGGACGGTCAACCCACCGCGACTTCCCTCGGCGACGATCTGAACCCGCCGGGCGTTGCGGACGACGAAGATGGCGTCAGCTTCGCCGGCCCACTTACGCCGGGCGGACTGGCCAAGGTCGAGGTTGTCGCTTCGATCTCGGGTCGGCTGGATGCCTGGGTGGACTTCAACGGCAACGGCACCTTCGCCGACGGCGGCGAGCGCGTCTATACGAACGAACCGATTGGAGGCGGGCTCAGCACCCTCGAGTTCCCCGTGCCGACCGAAGCCAAGCTAGGCGACACTTACTCGCGGTGGCGCTTCAGCCGCGAGGGGGTGAAGGACTTCTTCGGGCCGGCGCAGGACGGCGAAGTGGAAGACCACATCGTCACCTTGGCCGCGCTCGCGTTGGACTTTGGCGACGCCCCAGAATTCGACAACGGCGGTTACCCCACCACCCTCGCCCGCAACGGCGCCCGCCACCGCCCGATCGAGGGTTTCCTGCTGGGCAAACTCGAGGACGTCGAGCCCGACGGCCAACCCAGCGCCGACGCCTCCGGTGACGACCTGAACCCGCCCCGGCTCGACGACGAAGACGGCGTGCGGTTCCTGAGCCCGTTGGTCCCGGGCAGTCGCGCCCAGGTCGAGATCGTCGCGCCCGGCGGCGGTCGGCTGGATGCCTGGATCGATTTCGGTCAGGACTTCTCCTGGGCGCAACCTGAGGACCGGATCTTCGCCGCCCAACCGCTTCCGTCCGGTACCGTGGTCCTGACCTTCGACGTGCCGACGGCGGCCAAGGAAGGTCGCACCTTCTCGCGCTTCCGGCTCAATCGCAAGGGCGGTCTCAGCTTTGACGGTCCAGCCTCCGATGGCGAGGTCGAGGATCACCCGGTCGACATCGAGCGCCGGCAGCCGTGCGACTTGACCTGCACGGGCACCGAGTTCTGGCTCGCTTTCCCGGGCAACTACGCCCCCGACCCGGCCAACCCGGTCAAGCCGCAGCTCTGCGTCGTGGGGACCGCGGGCACGGCGGTGCACGTCGAGGTGGCTGAGTTGGGTTTGGTCATCAACCAGAACATTCCGGCGGCGGGCTTCCTGAATCTGGCGTTGCCCAAGGAGGTCGATCTCGGCAACGCCAACGACATCATCACCAAGAAGGGCATCCACCTCACCGCCTCCAACCCCGTCAGCGTCCACGCCCTCAGCCAGGTCAAATTCACCAGCGACGGTTACCTGGGCTTGGCCAGCGACGTGCTCGGGCGAGCCTACGTGGTGTTATCGCAGCGGAACGCCCACGCGGCCGTGCCCGAGCTCAACGGCTCGCAGTTCGTGGTGGTCGGCACGCAGCCCGACACGCGCGTGGCCATTGCGCCCTCGGTGGTCACCGGCGTGCGCGATGCCAAGATCCCCTACCTCATCACGCTGCAACCGGGCGAGGCCTACCAGTTGCGGACCACCTCGGGCGCGCCCGCCGATCTGACCGGCACACTGATCGCCTCCGATAAACCGATCGCCGTTTTCGGCAGCCACCAGTGTGCGAACGTCAAGTCTTCGGACTTTTTCTTCTGCGATTACCTGGTCGAGCAGTTGCCGCCCGTGGGCCGGTGGGGCAAGGAGTATTACACCCGCCCGCTCGCCACGCGCACCAAGGGCGACGTGGTCCGCGTTGTGGCGGCCTATGACAACACCGGTGTGTTGATCAACGGCGTGCCGCAGGCCGTGCTGAACCAGGGTCAGATCTACGAAACCACCCTTACCGCCGCCTCTCAAATCCTCTGCACGCAGCCGGCCTTGGTCGCCCAATACGCCGCCAGCTCCGATTTCGATTTGGTCACCAACGCCGATCCCTTCATGACGCTGGTCCCGCCGCGGCCGTTGTTCAACTCGAACTACCGTTTTTGTGTGCCGGCTAGCGGCTTCGCCACCCATCACCTGAACCTGATCGTCCCCAACGGCGCGATCGGCTCACTCCAACTCGATGGCGCGCCGCTGGCGTTGGGCTTCCTGCCCATCGGCGCTTCCGGCTTCTCGCACGCCACGACCACCGTGGCCCCCGGCCTCCACACGCTCACCGCCGCCCAACCCATCGGCCTAAATCTCTACGGCTGGAACCAGTACGAGTCTTATGGCTGGCCGGTCTGTTTCTTCTTTGGCGACACCACGCCGCCCGAGCTGTATTGCCCGACGGAGGACATTCATGTCGTGGCGGGCAGTCCGGGCACGATAGCCGCCAATCTGCCGTGTCGCGCTGTCGTCCCGGACCTGCGCGAGCAAGTCGATTTCACCGACAACTGTCGGTTGTCGGACAACGCCCGCGTCCAGCAAGATCCGCCGCCCGGCACGGTCGTCGGCGTGGGGACGCATCCCATTACGCTGAGCGTCAGCGACGCGGCCGGCAATGTGGGCACTTGTGTCGTGAACTTCGTTGTCGAAGACCCTAGCACCAGCCAGGAACTGAGGATCGATTGTCCCGAGGACATCCGCGTCGTCTGCGACAGTCGCCAGGGCGCCGTGGTCCACTTCGACGTCCGCGCCTATCGGGGCTGCACCCCGCTCGAGCCGGTCGTCTGCGAGCCGCCTTCAGGAACGCTCTTCCCGCGCGGTGTGACGCGCGTCCTTTGTCGCTACGTGGATCCCACGGACCCGGCCAAGACCCTCGACTGCGCTTTCGACGTCGTGGTCGGGTGCAACCGGCTGACGATCACCCATGTCGATCAGACGACCGCAGTCGAGTGGACTGCCGGTGGCGTGCTCGAAACCGCCACGGACCCAGGTGGCCCGTGGCAGGCGGTCACCGCCGCCCAATCCCCTTTCCGCATTCAACCCACCGACCGACACCGCTTCTACCGCGTGCGCGAGGAGCCCTGAACGCCGGGCTGGAAAGCCTGGAATGGGGCCATGGCGGCGATCAGCGCATGGCCCAGTTGCTCGGCCTGGATGTGGATGCCGTCGCGCGGGGCCGAGCGGAGTTGTTGAGCGGCCAAGTGGTGTACGAGCGGGTGCGTCGGGTGGGGGGCGGACGACCGCGGGCCGAAAAAAAACGCCCGAGATCTTGAGCCAACTGCGCGGGTTGCTGCGCGAGGACACGGCGGGCGATCCGATGGGGCGGCGGGGACTTTGGACCGGCCTGCGCTTGGAGCAGATGTGCGACCGGTTGAAGGAGTTGGGGATCAGGGTTTGTCCCAATACCGTCCGGCGCTTGCTCGATGTGTTGGGCTACGCTTTACACGCCAACCGCAAGAGTCTGTCCGGTCCGCAAAGTCCCCAGCGCGATGCTCAGTTCCAATGCGTCCAGCACCAGCTCTAGGAATTCACTCGGAGCCTACTGCCGATCATCAGTGTAGACACCAAGAAGAAGGAAATGGTGGGCCCGTTCAAAAATGTGGGTCGGATCTAGAGCCGGCAGGCTCTGCCGGTCAACGAATCAGTCTCAACCGTAGGTCCTGCCCCCCCAGGTTCCGGTTGCGCTCGACAGTGATGGCCGTGAAGGTGTACTGGGCGAACGTCTGAAACACCAGCCCGTTTTCGTAGGCCCCTTTGAAGTCCGTGGCCGCCGGCTGGCTGTAGTCGGGCGTGTCGAGCACGTTGTCCGAGACCTGGACGTTGTCCGACGCCGGACTGCTCCCAAGTCACGTTAAAGCCATCTACGCTGGCTATGCTGGCTCGCGAATAAGCGAGCACGGTGCCACCGCCGATCAGATCGCTGGAACAGCCGCGACCACACCGGGCGCAGACACCGTCACGGCAAACGACTGAGTTCTTCGAGAAGGGCGGCAGGACATTCTCGATCAGGCATTCCCAAAACGGCTGCATAGGGCTGCGTGGCCGCCGGCGGAAAGTAATCGGGCCGAATGCTGCTCCTGAGAGCCCAGATTGCTCGATCGCGCGGCGCAGGTCCCCGCAGACAATGAACTCGTTACATCCCGTAGTCATCCACGCGAACCCACGAAGCTCCCCTTGGTTTCAAAGCACCGTGCAGACCCGCTTCCTGTCTCCCGCAGTCTTGCCTTTGGCGCCGGGGCGGTTACGCTGCGGGCGTGAGCACCACGGCTCTGCATATCATCGGTTTGGTCAAGAGTCTGCCTGAGGCCGAACAGCAGGAGATTCGCGCGGCGTTGGCCGGTCAAGTAGGGCGCCGCCCCACTGGCAAACGGCGTCAACTTCAGCGCCTGCCGGACGGTTCTTTCTTGAATCCGGACGGCATCCCAAACGACGATCCTGTTTTCAAAATCCTGGAGGACATCGAGGCGGAGCGGCACAGGATGCGCGGCCCGCCGGCACCCCAGTTCGATTGAGCCATGTATCTGCTCGACACGAACATCCTGAGCGAGTTGATGCGCCGGCAGCCCAACCCGCAGGTGGAGGCGCGCTTTGCCTCGGAGCCGGGAGAGCTGTTCGCTTCCGCGATCACCGTCGAGGAAATCCGCACGCACGCCTGCCGAAGCAACACGCTATGTACTCTCTTGCGAGGTTCTTGCCGCCGTGAAGAACCCACCTTCACGACCGATCTACCGAATTTCAACGCGAACAATGCCATGCGCATTGACCCGACGCCGGACCATACAGCAGCGGCGGTGTTCGGATTAGAGCTGTCGATCTCACGGTTGACCTGGGGGATGGTACCGGGCATCAGCCGCCGCACGACCAGCCTGCCCACCCGTACAACTACAGCGACATGACGGGGTATCAGTACCTGGGGGCAA
>Ga0194111_10001476_pt1 | contig 29003 bp, 27 predicted proteins | sample TA2KigC300mmetaG_FD_146194 | JGI IMG/M metagenome (GOLD analysis project Ga0194111, IMG submission 146194) | Freshwater microbial communities from Lake Tanganyika, Tanzania - TA2015033 Kigoma Deep Cast 300m | ecosystem: Environmental > Aquatic > Freshwater > Lake | place: Tanzania: Lake... | reverse complement strand
TTTCCGGACAGAAGGGTTGTCGGTATTGATTGTTCCGATCTCATATGGGGGCTCGGGGCCATCCATTGCATTACCCATGAAGAGCCGTTGTTGGAGATTTACTGAAGTGTTTTCCGGATGCAGGTGTCTCATATTGTTACGATATGTCCTGTTATGAGACATTATTATTCATAAAGTGAGACACTATGTGCTGCGCAATTGTTCGGTGTTTTTGTGTTATTATTTTTTAACTCTTCATTTATAAATGACTTGTCGGTTTGTTTCGATATTCTGGCACGAAGTTTGTATATGTATTCGTGAAACTCCTCACGCCCGTGAGGATGATCAGGTGTAATGGGGGACACTTGATCAGGAAAAAAAGCGGCTTTAAAGCCGCTTTTTTTTTTGTGCATACTTCGATGTTGATGGAAAAAAAGTCATGAGGCCGATCGGATCGAGGGGGGATGTATATTCTGATTGTGTCTCATATTGAGACGGACAGGATTGAAAACGAGACGTTGTGTATCAGTTGTCATGTTGTTGCGGGATCGTCGTGTTGCGCAGTCGGCCGGGACAAGGCGTCAATATTGTTTATGGGAACCTCTGAAAAGTTATTGCGCGACCAGATTGCTTGGGTTGGTCGGTGAGTTTGACTGTTGTTGTGCATTTGTTGGCACGAAGTTTGCAGATACATTGATGAAATTCCTCACGCCAGTGAGGACGATCAGGTGTAATGGGGGACACCTGATCAAGGAAAAAGCGGCTGTAAAGCCGCTTTTTTTTGTGCGTACTTCGATGTTGATGGAGAAAAAGTCATGAGGCCTATCGGATCGAGGGGGAGGTATATTCTGATTATGTCTCATACTGAGACGGTAGGATTGAAAACGAGACGTTATGTATCGGTTATCGTGTTGTTGCGGGATCGTCGTATTGCCTGGTCGGCCCCGGAACTGAGCGTCTATACTGTTTATGGGAACCTGTGAAAAGTTATTGCGCGACCGGATTGCTCGGTTTCGTCGGTGCTCGAAATCCTCCTGTACTGCGGTGAAGACTCCGGTATCTCCGCTGCATCCGTGCCTTTACACTCTCGCTCCTTTATGGAGCTTGCTTCGTTGTTCGCTCATCAGACTTATTAGAGAGGTTCGCTTATCATGAGATCGACTGCTGTTGTGCATGTGTTGGCACGAAGATTGCATTGATACTGATGAAACTCCTCACGCCCGTGAGGATGATCGGGTGTAATGGGGGACACCTGGTCAAGGAAAAAGCGGCTGTAAAGCCGCTTTTTCTTTTTATGCATGTTCCTCACATGACAGGTTTCACTCCAGAATGGATGTGAGACTTTTGCAGTTCTCTGCTACCAGCGCTGCTGATTTTTGCAGTGCTCCGAGTTCGTCGTCGGAGAGATTGATTTCGAGGATCTGCTCGATGCCGTTTTTACCGAGTTTGACCGGAACGCCGCAGAATGTGCCGTCGATGCCGTATTGTCCGGTGAGCAGGGTTGTGCAGGGGAGAATCCGCTTGCGGTCATTGACGATCGCATCTATCATTTCCACTGCCGATGCGGCCGGCGCGTAGTAGGCCGAACCGGTTTTCAGATGGTTGACGATTTCGATGCCGCCGTTTCTGGTGCGTTCGACTATGGCGTCGATCTGTTCCTGAGGGAGCAGTTCAGTCAGAGGTATACCGGCAACGCTGGTGTATTTGACGACAGGTACCATGGAGTCGCCGTGTCCTCCGAGCACAAAAGCATTGATATCCTGCATCGAGACGTCGAGCGCTTCGGCGATGAAGCTTCTGAATCTTGCCGTATCGAGTACACCGGCCATGCCGATAACGCGCTCTTCTGGAAGGTTGCTGATCGAGTGGGCTACATAGGTCATGACGTCGAGGGGGTTCGATACCATGATGAGAATGGGGTTGTGCGAATACCGCATTACCTGCGAGGTTACCTCTCTGATGATCGATGCGTTTTTCTGAAGCAGATCTTCTCTGCTCATACCGGGTTTTCTTGCAAGTCCCGCAGTAATAAGTATGATGTCGGAGTTTCCGGAGTCTTTGAAGTCGTTCGAGCCGTAGATTCTCGTATCGAACAGCGCGACAGGGCCGGATTCATACATGTCGAGCGCTTTTCCCTGAGGGATGCCTTCAACAATATCAATCAGTACGACTTCCTTTGCGAGTTGTTTTTCAGCAATGCGGAGTGCTGCTGTGGCGCCGACGTTTCCGGCTCCGATAACGGTGATTTTCATGAGGCTCTATGTTTAAGGTGTAAAGGAAGCTCTTGTAGCGGCAGTTCGGGATCCTGCCGCTTAAAGCCGGTTTTTGCGATGCAGCATAAAAAAAGCCGCCCTGTGGTGGTAGACGGCTTTTTTAAATATAAGCTTAATTTGCTTTAACCCAAATCAGGCAGGGAGGATGTCAACGTGTTTTTTGTCGTTGCGTCCGTTGCGGAACGTTACAACTCCATCAACAAGCGAGAATATGGTGTGGTCCCGACCGATTCCTGCATTGTTGCCCGGTTTGATCACAGTGCCCCGCTGTCTGACGATGATGGTGCCTGCGGCGACTGTCGATCCGCCGGCTGCTTTTACGCCGAGATATTTAGGGTTGCTGTCGCGTCCGTTTTTCGTCGATCCGCCGCCTTTTTTATGTGCCATAGTAAGATATGATTATAACGTTAGCAATCTTTTCGGTTCTCAGAGCGATACCACTTCGATACGGGTCATCTGCTGGCGGTGCCCGTTTCTTGACTGGTAGCGTTTTCTGCGTTTTTTCTTGAAAACGATGACTTTCTCATCCTTGACATGGTCGAGAACCTTCACCTGTACGGTTGCGGAGGATTGTAATGATGTATTTTCCCCATCGACAGCCGCAATGGATGTTACCTCAAGGGTTGCGCCGATTTCGGCTTTCTGCTTCGGTACGAAAAGCTTGTCACCCTGTTTTACCAGATACTGTTTATCGGAAATCTTGATCAGCGCCTGCATCTTGCTCGTATAGTTTAGTGATAAAGGGTTTGAATATAGTCAATCATTCTCTCAGGATCAAATTATTTACCCATTACCACAGCTTCAAAGCAGAAAAAACGTTACGCAGAGTACAAGGGCAAACATGGTGAGCGAAATTGCGAACAGTTTATACCAGTTGCGGAATGATTCGAGGGTACAGGGGTAAGTCAGTGGCTGAATGGCCCGGATGATGTATCCCATGGTAAGGGCTACCTGCAGTACGATCAGGAGTGATTTTACGATAACCCAGAAGGTCCATCCATGAAACAGGGAGGCAAGCAGAATTCCCGACAGTACGACGCCGATGAATGCCACATCTGCAACTTTCGTTTCGAGTCTGATGAACTCCCTGAGGAGAAACCCGTTTTCGACGGCGCTTTCAGCTGTTTCTGTCAGTCTGGATTCAAGCGTTCTGAGGAGGAACAGCGATGCGAGCACCGTTCCGAACCATGCGGCAAAACAGGTGACGTGCACGAAAAGAAGAATGGTTTTCATGTCCATGATTGTGATGTACGGATTCTTCGGTTTTTATGGCGGCTATTCTGTAAAGTATCGTTCTGCTGAACTGTTGTCAAGCGGCGTGTTGTATATTATGGGGGTTGTGCGGTTCCGGGTTCATGAAGAATATTCGATTGTATGAGCGGCAAACGTGTTGAGAACAAAGAGCATTCTCCCATGATGCGTCAGTATCTGGAGGTAAAGGAACGATATCCGGATCATCTGCTGCTATTCAGGGTTGGCGATTTCTACGAGACTTTTTTCGACGATGCCGGTACGGTTTCCGGCGCGCTGAATATCGTGCTGACAAAGCGTTCGAACGGTTCGTCGGCAGAGATTCCCATGGCGGGGTTTCCGCATCATGCCAGCGAAGGATACATTGCCAGGCTCGTCAAAAGGGGGTACAAGGTCGCGGTGTGCGATCAGGTCGAGGATCCTGCAACGGCCAAAGGGATCGTTCGCCGGGAGATCACAGATATCGTCACTCCCGGGGTTGCCTACAGCGACAGCATTCTTGATGACCGGCACAACAATTACCTGTGCGCGGTCGCTTTTCTTCGTTCGGGGCGGCAGCTGCTTTGCGGCGTGGCTTTTATCGATGTGACGACCGCGGAGTTCAGGATCAGCGAACAGCATCCCGACAGGATTGCGGATTTTCTTCGATCACTGCATCCTGCGGAGCTGCTGGTTTCTTCAGCCGATCGCGAGCGTACGGAGCAGCTGCGGGCCCTGCTGCCGCCAGGAACTTCGTTCACCGAGCTCGATGAGTGGCTGTTCCGGGAGGATCATGCTGCCGGGCTGCTTGCCCGTCAGTTCCGGACGCATTCCCTGAAAGGGTTCGGTATTCATGGCAGTCTGGCAGCGAAGATTGCCGCCGGAGTGATTCTCCATTACCTCGAGGAGACGCGTCAGAGCAGTCTGCACTATATCACCCGTCTCAGGCCGCTGCTGAGCGGCGAGTTCATGACGCTCGATCTGCAGACGAAGAGAAATCTTGAAATCATTTCGTCCATGCAGGACGGATCGATCGGCGGAAGCCTGCTGCAGGTGATCGATCGGACGAGAAATCCGATGGGCGCGCGACTCATACGCCAATGGCTGCAGCGCCCGCTTTTGCATGCTTCCGATATCGTGCTCCGCCAGGATGCCGTCGAGGAGCTGAAGAACCTGAAATATCTGCGAGACGGGATTTCGGCGCTGCTTTCCGAAATCAGCGATCTCGAACGGGTGCTTTCGCGCATTGCCACGCTTCGTACTATTCCGCGCGAGGTGCGACAGCTCGGAGCGGCTCTTTGCGTTGTTCCCCGACTGAAAGAGAGTCTTCTTGGAGCTTCTTCGGGGCGTCTTCGCGCGATTGCCGTCTCGCTGAAGCCGCTTCCCGAACTTGCGGATCTGATTGCAGGCGCTATCGATCCCGATGCCGGCGCTTCGATGAGGGATGGGGGGTATATCCGTTCAGGCTACCATGGGGAACTCGACGAGCTCCGCCAGACCGCTTCGACGGCAAAGGAGCGCCTGCTTGAAATACAGCAGCAGGAGCGTGAACGAACCTCGATTTCGTCTCTCAAGGTGCAGTTCAACAGGGTGTTCGGTTACTATATCGAAATCAGCAGGGCCAATCTCGACAGGGTGCCTTCGTATTACGAAAAGAAACAGACCCTCGTCAATGCGGAGCGGTTTACCATTCCCGCACTGAAAGAGTACGAGGAGCGGATACTGAATGCCGAGGAGCGCAGCCTGTTGCTTGAACGGCAGCTCTTCGAGGATCTCTGCCGCCGGATTGCCGTTCATGCCGAAGCGATACAGGATATTGCCGCTTTTGTCGCCGAGATCGACTGTCTGGTGTCGTTTGCTCTTTGCGCCGACGAATACGGATATTGCAAGCCCGTCATGCATGGACAGGGTGGACTTTCGATTGTAAAGGGGCGTCATCCCGTGCTTGAACGGATCATGCCGGCCGACGAGCCATATGTGGCCAACGACTGTTTTTTCGACGACCGGCAACGGATGTTCATCATCACCGGCCCGAACATGGCCGGCAAGAGTTCCTACCTTCGCCAGACAGGGCTTATCGTTCTGCTTGCCCAGGCGGGGAGTTTCGTGCCGGCAGAGAAGGCTGAGATCGGTATTGTCGACCGGATTTTCACCAGGGTCGGCGCATCCGATAATCTTGCTTCGGGTGAGAGCACCTTTCTGGTCGAGATGAACGAGGCTTCGGCCATTCTCAATAATGCCACGGAGCGAAGCCTGCTGCTTCTCGACGAGATCGGCAGGGGCACCAGTACTTCGGACGGTCTCGGCATTGCCTGGTCGATCTGCGAATATATTCAGAGAGAGATAGGCGCACGTACGCTTTTCGCTACCCATTATCATGAGCTTGCGGAACTGGAATCCCGCATTGCGGGCGTCGTGAACTATAATGCGACGGTCATCGAAACTACCGACAGCGTGGTGTTTCTGAGAAAGATCGTCAGGGGGGCTTCGGATAACAGTTACGGTATCGAGGTTGCCCGGATGGCGGGCATGCCTTCGGCTGTGACCGATCGGGCCAAAGAAATTCTTGCAGGCTTGGATCGCCCGGATGTCGCTGTGCCGGCGGTACGTGAAAAGATGTTGCAGAGCGTGCAGATCAGTCTTTTCGACGAGATCGACGATCGTCTGCGCCGAGCGATCGAATCGATCGATATCGACCGGATGACGCCTCTCGATGCTCTGATTGAACTGAAACGGCTGCAGGTGCTCGCGAAAACCGGAAAGGAACGCTGTTAATTTTTTTTTTGTATGAATGTCGAGAAGTCTGTTTTACTGATTTTTGTGCAGGCAAGCAGCGGCGTGGACGGTGCTTCGCTGCTCGATGGACAGTCAGGAGGAAGGGGTGTGTTCGGAACGATGCGCGACCGGGCAATGAACGAGGTGATCAAGAGAGCCCAGTTCGCAATTCCGCCGCTTTCCCTGATGATTCTCAGTTCCGTATCGGTTCGCGGGGTACGGCAGGAGATCTGTGATCTCCGGTTTGACGACCTGCCGCTCCACAGGGGCTGGGATCTTGCCGGAATAAGCGTTCAGACGGGCGCCGTGAAGCCGGCGTTCGAGCTTGCGGCGGTCCTCCGGCGTCAGGGAATCCGGGTTGTGCTCGGGGGGCCTTACGTCACGATTTTTCCTGAACGGTGCAGGGAACATGCCGATGTGCTTGTTATCGGAGAGGCGGACGACGTATGGAGCGAAGTGCTCGGGGATCTTGTGTCTGGCACGCTTAAGGCGGAGTACAGGGCAGAGGCTTTTCCGGATCTTTCCGCAGAGCGTCTGGTGTGCAAGGATGCGTTGCGCCTCGGCAGCTATTTTACGACGAACGTCGTGCAGACGACGCGGGGGTGTCCTTACAGCTGCGATTTCTGCAATGTGCATGTCATGAATGGCCACAAGCTTCGGCATCGCCGGATCGACGACGTGGTTCGGGATGTGGAGAGGTATCTGAAGGAGGACAAGCGGATTTTTTTCTTTCTCGATGATACGGTCAATGCCGACGAGGCTTATGCCCTGATGCTTTTCAGGGAACTGATTCCTTTCAGGATACGGTGGGTCGGCCAGGCGACGACACAGCTCGGGGAGCATCCGCGGTTGCTCGATATGTTCGCTAAATCGGGGTGCGGCGCGCTGCTTGTGGGCATAGAGAGCCTGTCGGACGGCAGCAATTTCGCGCACCGGAAATACCATAACCCCTCGGCCCGCCAGGCAGAGTGCATCCGTTCCATACGGAGCGCCGGCATCTGCGTTTACGGGAGCTTCATTTTCGGTCTCGATGGCGATACGCTTACCATGCCGGAGGCTATCGAAGAGTTTATCTGCGAGACCGGTATCGATGTGCCGGGTATCAACCTGCTTCGCCCGATTCCCGGAACCGGCGTATTCGACCGTCTGGCCGAAGAGGGGCGGCTGCTGCACGACAGCGCCAATCACGATGCTTTCAGGTTCTCCTGGGGGCAGGAGATGCTCTATCGTCCCAAGGGGATTCCTCTCGAGGAGTTCATTCCTGCGTATACGGCCATGACCCGGAGGGTGTTCACTTTCGGCAATGCCCTCAAGCGGGCTGCGCAGGCGCCGACGCTCAGGAGCGCGGTGCTGATGTTCAATATGCTCTATGTGCACATGTATGCTCTCTCGCGCAAGGATCTGATCCGCCAGCTTCACGCCCTTTCCGATCAGGCGGTTCCGGCTTCTCCGCATGCGCTCAGCTGAGCGCGAGAATCTCTTCTTCGAGCAGCTGCATGTTGTAGAGTTCGGCGTACAGTCCGTTCTCCTGCAGCAGTTCTTCGTGGGTGCCGTGTTCGGCTATCGATCCTTCGCTGAGTACGAAGATGCGGTCGCAGTTTTTTACCGTCGATATCCGGTGTCCGATCAGAATTATCGTTGTGTCGGGCAGCTTTTTCAGGAGAGCGTCGAAAATGCTTGCTTCGGTTGCGGTATCGACGGCCGAGAGTGCATCGTCGAGCACCAGTATGGCGGGATCGCGGGCAATGGCGCGTGCTATGCATGTCCGCTGTTTCTGACCGCCCGAGAGGTTGATGCCTTTTTCTCCGAGCATGGTCTGATATCGTTCGGGGAAATCCGCTACATCCGGGTGAAGCATGGCTATGCGGGCTGCTTCGGCAATGCTTTCCGGGTCGGTTTTTTCTGCCCGTCCGTAACCGATATTATGCTCGATGGTGTCGGAAAAAAGGAAATTGTTCTGGGGAACGAATCCTATCAGCTGCCGCAGCTGTTCGGGCGGCATCGATCGGATGTCGCGTCCGTCAATATGGATCGAGCCGCCCGAGGGATCGTAGAGGCGGGGAATGAGGCTGACCAGGCTTGTTTTTCCTGAACCCGTTGCGCCGACGAACGCGATTTTCGAGCCTGGTTCGATGCTGAAGGTGATGTTTTTCAGCACAGGAGCGTCCGGTTGGGAAGGATAATGAAACGATACGTTTCTGAACGAAAGTTCTCCCTTAGGTTTTTCGGTTTGTTTCGCTGCGGAGTGCGATGGTTCGGATGCGGGGATATCGGGTTCGGTGGCGAATATCTCGTTGAGGCGTTCCTGCGCTGACGCGGCTTTCTGAATAATGCCCGTTACCCAGCCGATCGAGATGATCGGCCAGCTCAGCATGGAGACATAGACGATGAACTGGGTTATACCGCCGATTGTCATCTCGTTGCGGATGGCGCCGATGCCCCCTATCCAGATTACCGGTATGAGCGAGAAAGCTGTCATCGCCGTCAGGATGGCGAAAAAGAGCGCCTGCAGTTTTGCCAGTTCAAGGTTTTTGTCGTAGTACTTTCTGTTGAGTTGCGCGAACCGTTCGGTTTCAAAGGGTTCTCTTGTATAGCTTTTTACGATCCGGATGCCGTTAAGGTTTTCCTGGACAAGGTTGGTGAGTTCCGCATAGCTTTCCTGTATGCTTTTCGATCGCTTCTGCATCGAGCGGCCTATCCTGTAGACCAGATAGCTGAGCAGGGGGGCGGGAAGCAGCGCAAAGAAGGTCAGCGCGGGAGAAAGCGCAACCATCGCTATGACGGCGAACAGAAGCCGGAAAAAGGTGCTGATGGAGTACATGATGCCGGGACCGAGAAAATCCCGCACCGCATTGAGGTCGTTGGTGCCTCGTGAAATAAGTTCTCCGGTGCTTGTCCGGTCGTAAAAACTTCGGGAAAGGAGCTGCAGATGACTGTAATAGTCGTTTTTGAGGTCGTATTCGATGTGTCTTGAGGTGACGATGATTTTCTGTCGTACAAGGAAGAGGAAGACGCCGCTCAGGAGAGCGAAAAGAACGTACATGGCCGCATCGCCAAGGATGTTTTCGATCCTGAACGGGCCCTGCATTGCGTCGATAGCGTTGCCGATATACTTTGGTCCGGCTACCGCAAGGATGTTTGTGAGGATAATGAAGAGAAAGCCTTCGCCGAGCTGACGTTTATACCTGAGAAGGTAAGGTTTCAGTGCGAGCAGATTTTTCATCCGTTGTGTTTTTGTTATTGCCGTTGTAATGTATAATAAAGCAGATGTAAAAAAAATTTTACCGGGACAGGGAATCGTATGCCGTTCGAAACAAGAAAGAGTTACTATTCCATAGGCGAGGTGAGCCGGATAGCGGGCGTGCCGGCCTATCTGCTGCGTTACTGGGAGGGTTTTTTCACCGAGCTGAATCCGGCAAGGGATACGCGCGGCAACCGGCGCTATACCAACAGGGATATCGCCATGGTGCTCAATATCAAGGAGCTGGTCTATGATAAAGGCTACAAGCTTGGCAGGGCGAGCGAGCTTGTCAAAAATGAACCGGTTGAGGTCGATGCCGATCGGAAAACGTCGGAAATTCTCAAGCTTCAGAAACAGATAGAGCGGGAGCAGAAAAAAAGTTCATCCGTGGAAGACCGCAGACGGGTGCTGCTGCAGGAAATCCGCGACGAGGTCGAGGATCTGCTGCAGATGCTGGGGTAGTGGGTTGTGGGTTGTGGGTTGTGGGTTGTGGGTAGTCCGATCGGTCTGATTTGCCGGATCGGACTGACTCGATTTCATGCAATAAAAAAGCCGGCAAAAGCCGGCTTTTTTATTGGAGCTGAAGAATGCTTACTGTGCGTAGAGCACTTCGAACTGGCCGCAACCGCCTTTGCAGACGTGTTCGACCCAGCGGGCGTATGCGCCGCCGCTCCAGCGGTATTCCTCGAGATTCTGCGAACGGAACTGAGGCGCTGCATAGCGGACTTTGTATCCTTTCGGAAGTACGATCTTGAGCTGGGTGTCAACCGTGAAGTCGTTGAATTTGCCGACCATGCCGTGGTGTACCAGCGGAATGAGCGGGTGGTTGAGAATTCTGCGGAGGCCGCCACCTGCGTCTACCGATACACCGGGGAATTCGCCGTCAACCTTCACTTCGATACCCTGAGAGTCGGAACGGAACCCGGCTTCCACGGAGGCAGGCCTGTTGAGCTTGTCCGACGGGAAGAGTTCCGCCCAGCGGGAGATGGAGTCTACAACACCGGAACCGCCGTGGGAGAAACGCCACCTTGTTACCCCGACAGGCCCTTTATCGCTGCCCTGGGTTCCAATGCTGTTTACCTCAATTTTGGAAATTCTCTGACCGCCTTCGTTCAGCGCCGTGAACGCGGGGCCGATAAACCAGAAATCGCGGATCCAGTCGTTGAACGTACCGGTGCTCGATATGGCTCTGACGGTGCCTTCCCACGTGTCGATGACGTCGTTGTTGTCGAGCGGCACCTTCATGATGATGTCGTGGAACTGGCGGCCCTGCATGTAGATCGGGTTGGGCACGTTTCTGCGGACAGCGTCTGAACGGTAGTAGTACATGTTGACAACGGAACCTTCAAAGGAGAATGTGTGCGAAAAGTCGCCGACTGAAACGGAGCCTTCGCCTACGCAGATTCTTCTTTCCTTGGTTTCATTGGCAATATCGGCCTCGACGACCAACTTGTTCTTGGTACTGTCAACAATCGATTCGATGACTGCCGAAAAGCGCACAAACCCTTTTGCGGGATCGAGCGGTTTTACGTTGATCTTGACGTTACAGTCTGCAGGGAGAAGAGGACTTGCAGGTGGTACGTTCACCTTTGCGCGACCTTTTACCTTTCCCCACGAGCTCGATCCGCCCTCGAGGATTATCTCATAATCCGAGTGGGCGGTGGTGGTGTCTTTTGTGCCGAAAAGAGCCATAGTGATTTCTCCTTTTTCTGGTGGCGTTGAAATTGGATATTTTCAGGAAGTACACGGAGTTTATTCCTGTTAAATAACAGCTTGTAATAAATTTAAAGAATAAAAATCAATAATTAAAGGAAAATATATCTCGCAGCTCTTCGTCATTGCATTGATATAATGTATACTGACAGCGGTATTTCCCTTTTTATGAAAACCGTTGAAAATTCCATGCCTGCCAATTTCGGGAAATTTAACGCAGCTTCTTTTTCTTCGATCGGTATGCCGATCCTGAGCGGTATCCTGCTTGGTATTTCCTTTCCATCCTATCCTTTTGTCAGGCTTGAGATTCTGGCCTGGATAGGTCTTGTCCCGCTCCTGCTTTCCCTGAAGCGGGATGAGCCGTTCGGGCAGGCTTACCGCAAGATCTGGTTGTCGATGCTGGTTTTTTCCGTCGTTTCCCTGTGGTGGGTCTCCCTTGCCACGTTGCCTGGAGGGATTCTGACCGTCATCGCCCAGTCTTTTTTTCTGACGGCTCCTTTTCTGCCGTTTCTGCTGGTTAAGCGGAGGCGGGGTTACCGTTTCGCACTTTTTTCGCTTCCTTTTTTCTGGACCGCCTGGGAATGGGCGTACATGGAACAGGATCTTTCCCTCGGATGGCTTACCCTGGGTAATTCCCAGGCAAACCTTACGGGCATGATACAGTATGCCGATATTACCGGCGTATGGGGCATATCGTTCTGGCTGTTATTGTTCAATGTGCTTGCTGCGCTGTTCTGGCTGGAGAGAAAAGCGGTTCCCCGGCAGCGCCGGTTGCTTTCAATTCTGCTGCTGCTGATCGTCGTGCCGTTTTTTTATGGATGGAAGGTTGTCAGCGGGGAGGCATCGCATGATTCCCGTTCGGGAACAGTCAGGGTGACGCTTGTTCAGCCGAATATCGATCCTTTCAGCAAGTGGCAGCTTTATACCGGTCAGGATATGATGGACAGCTATTACCGTCTGACGGGTCGAGCCGTTTTCAGGGATGATCCCGATCTGGTTATCTGGCCGGAAACAGCTATTCCGTTTTTTATTCTCGATACCGTGAATTCAGGTTATCTGCAGTCGCTTCGTTTTGCGCTCAGGGAGTGGCGGGTTTCACTGCTCAGCGGGTTCTCGGATATTGTCTATTACCATCCGGATTCCGAACGGGCAAGGAGCGGAGATGTCAGGTTTGACAGTGCGAGTGGCCGGCATTACGAAACTTTCAATGCGTCCATGCTGCTCAATGCCGATACCGGAAATCCGCAGGTGTATCGCAAGAACAGACTGGTTCCTTTTGCGGAAAGGGTTCCCTATGTGGAGTATTTTCCGTGGCTTGACCGGTTCTCGGTATCTCTGGCCGGCATCAGCAGCTGGGGACGGGGTTCGGATACGCCGGCGATGGAGTTTGATTCGAGGAGGAATGGCAGGGTGAAAACCGCCAATATCATCTGCTACGAATCGATTTTTCCCGGTCTGGTGACGGGGTTTGTCCGAAATGGAGCCCAGTTCCTGACGCTGGTGACCAATGACGGCTGGTATTCGACTTCATACGGTCCTTACCAGCATGTCGCTATTGCAAAACTTCGCTGCATCGAGAATCGCAGGGCTATGGCGCGTTGCGCCAATACAGGCATTACCGGGTTTATCGACCGGTACGGTAGAGTCTACGCAGAGATTCCGTGGTGGGAAGAGCGGACGCTTACCTCCGATGTGCCGCTGTACACCGATCTGACTTTGTATACCCGTTTTCCGGATCTGCTGCCGCGAGCAGCCGCGATGGTGTCCGTTGCGTTAGCGGGTGTAGCCTTTATCGGCAGAAAACGGGGGTAAGCGTTTTTTTTTCCGGCCTGGCTGCCACTCAATTGCCGATACCGTAGGATTTGATTTTACGGTAAAGGGTGCGTTCGGTGATTCCCAGTGTTTTTGCGGCCAGTCGTTTGTTGTTGCCGCTTGCTTTCAGGGTATCGATAATGGTTTGTTTTTCGATATCCCCGAGAGATGGCAGGGCCGCTTGCTTTTCTGCCGTTCGGGTTTCTGCGGGAACTGCCGGCGGTTCCCGGGTTTGTGCTTCGGTCTGGCTCGCGGGGCCGGGGAGAAGGAGTGGCGAAGGCTGCGGGCGGTTGTGGAGGAGCAGCTGCAGGAGGTGACGGATCTCGCTCATCTCCTGGCGAAGCTGAATGATGCTGCTGTATATCAGGTTCAGCTCCTGCTTTTCGGACCGCGACGGGTCGTGCACCAGACTTTTGTGCCTGCTTCGCTGAATGAGATGTTTTTCGAGGATCCCGGATGTTATTTTCCGTCCTTTTTCGAGCACGAGCAGCGAGTCGATGAGATTTCGGAGTTCCCTGATGTTTCCCGGCCATGGATAACGAAGGAGCATATCGACGGCTTCGGCGTCGAATCCTTCGAAGGAGATGCCGTGGCGCAGTTCGGCTTCGCGGACGAAGTGCTCGGTCAGCACAAGGATGTCGCGACCTCGTTCCCGCAGAGGCGGAAGCTGGAGTTCGACGCTTCTGAGCCGGTAGTAAAGATCTTCCCGGAATCTGTTTTCGGCAACTTCCTGATAGAGATTCCGGTTGGTTGCCGCTATGACCCGCGCATCGGAATAGATGGTTTGGGATGCGCCGACTCTCTGGAATTCTCCGGTTTCAAGCACGCGGAGAAACTTTACCTGCGTTTCGGGCGGCATTTCGCCGATTTCGTCAAGAAAGATGGTTCCTCTGTCGGCGCTTTCGAAATATCCTTTTCTGGCCTGCACCGCACCGGTGAACGAGCCTTTTTCATGTCCGAACAGTTCGGATTCAAGCAGTCCCGATGGGATTGCTCCGCAATTGACCGGTATGAAGTTGTTTGCTGATCGACGGCTGTGTTCGTGGATGAATCGCGCGAGCACCTCTTTTCCGGACCCTGTTTCGCCGGTGATCAGGACGGTGATATCCGTTTCGGCGACCTGCAGCGCAAGTTCCCTGAGGCGGATCATGACGCTCGACTGACCAAGCAGAAGACTGTGTTCTCTTGCGGGTTTCATGGAAATCCTGTTCTGCCGTTGCCGCTTATCTTACAGGCACTGCAACGGAGGTAAAGGGTATGGCGCGGCCGGCATCGATCGCCTGGTTTTGCGATTGCCATGTTTTTTTGAGCCTTACTTTGTGCATGCCGTCGTTCTGAATAATCGCAACTTCGCCATAGGAAGCGAGCTGCATAGAAAGGTTTTCGGCGTTTTCCCTGTTGCTGAAACTGCCGAACTGCAGGGTGAAGAGCGATCCTGATGCGGAATCGGGATGTATTGTCGGTACCGGCCCGGACGGGCTCTCTTTCACTTGCCGGGGTTGTGGTGCTGCCGGTATCTGTGCGACTGCCCGGGGTGTGACGACCTGGGGTTGTGCCGACGTTTTTTGTACCGGCGTCGCAACGGCTGGCGGTACGATTTCGGCAAATGCAAGTGGCTGGTTCAGGGCGAACTGAAACGATGAAAGTCTTGATGTGCTGACTGCGTCAAGGGATGGATCGGGGTATTCCGCAAGCTGTTTCCGGTAGAGGTACGCCGCCTGGGGACCGTCTTCGGAAAGCAGCGCTTCCACAATCAGTTTTTCTGATGGTATTGAGAGGTTCTTCCGGATATTTTCTAACAAATAAACCTTATCTTCACGAACGTACTGCAGTATCTGGGGCGCGTAGGAGGTCTGGGCCGCATGAAGTTCCTGCCCGGCGGCCGTGAGCATCGCCAGGAGCAGCGCAATTATGACCGTTCCGGATTTATGCAGAGAAGACATTGTGTTTGACGTATGTGAGAATTACTGAATGATGCGTTTTGCGCTTCTGTACCAATATGCCAAATATTTTATTTTTTCTTTAAACCCATCCGACGCTTATGCATACGCTTTCGGTTAAATCCTATGCGAAAATCAATCTCGGGCTTCTGATCACTTCGAAACGGGCCGACGGCTACCATACGATAGAGACGGTTTTCGCTCCAGTAGACTGGTTCGATACGCTCGAATTTGCCGATTCCGACATGCTTTTCATGCGTTGTACCGATCCGCGACTGCCTGTCGACGATGACAATCTCTGCCTGAGGGCCGCCAGAATACTTCGCGAATCTGCCGGCACAGACAAAGGGGTTTCGATCACTCTCGATAAGAGAATTCCTTTCGGGGCAGGTCTTGGCGGAGGAAGCAGCGATGCGGCGACGGTGCTCCGGACGCTTAACGAACTGTGGAATGCCGGAGCTTCGGCAGACGATCTGCACCTGCTTGCCGTCAGGCTGGGGGCGGATGTTCCGTATTTTCTCGAAATTAATGGCCTTGCTTACGCCAGAGGCATCGGAGACGACCTCGAGGATCTTTCGTTGACTCTGCCGTTCCATGTGGTTACGGTTTTTCCCGAGGAGCATGTTTCGACCGTATGGGCTTACAGGAATTTTTATTCGCGGTTCGGCCGCGTGGTGCCTGATCTGAGGAACCTTGTAAAAAAACTCTGCCTGGATGGCGACCGTTCTGTGCTTGGCGCGTTCGAAAACGATTTCGAACCGGCGGTGTTCGATCATTTTCCCGTGGTGAAAGCGGTCAAACGGGAGTTGCTCGATTACGGCGGGTTTTACGCTTCGCTTTCGGGAAGTGGTTCTGCGGTTTTCGCGCTTTTCGACAGTAGCGATTCAGCCGAAGCCGCCATGGATGCTATGCGGCAGCGGGGTTTCAGATGCTGTCTGACGAATCCCGGCTTTTCAATGGACCGGGAGCCGTGTTCATGAAAACGGTCTTTTCTCGTTGATGATGTGGTGCAGTTCGGCGGCGAAAAGCCTGATGTCTTCGTCGAGGAAATGCGACGAGTGCAGTCGGGTTCGTTTGACCTCGCCGAAATCCAGGGCTGCGTCGAGCAGTTCTTCCCTGAAGAGCGGGGCCGCAGCTATAAGAGTGCCGTCCGGACCGGTGAGGGAGGAGTTTCCCCAGTAGGTGAAGCTGTCTTCGTTTCCTGTTCTGTTCACGCAGGCGACATAGGTGCTGAACAGGAACGCATAGGTTCCCGCGATATTCTGCCATTGCGAAACGATTGCCGGAGTACCGCTGCCTGGAGCGAGGCGCAGCGGGCTCGACATGAGCGCGATGAGCATTTTGGCGCCCTGGTGGGCGAGCAGGTAGGGCACCGAAACATGCCAGAAATCTTCGCAGATGGCTACGCCGATTCTTCCCAGTCTTTTTGAATCGACAGCGCGCACATGTCCTCCGGCGGAAAAATACCGGAGTTCTTCGAACATGCCGTATGTCGGAAGATAGAGTTTCCTGTGGATGCTTTTTCCCTCTCCGTCTTCAAACATGAATGCCGAGTTGTAGACTCCGTAGTCGTCGCTCAGCTCTATGCCGCCGCAGATGATGCAGATTTTTTCGCTCAGCAGGCGGAGCGGATCGAGTTTTTCGTCCCGGATATGCATGGCGATGTCCTGGGCCGCATCCTGGACGTTGTAGCCGGAAAGCGACAGCTCCGGAAAAATGACGGCATCTTTCCCTGACCGTATCGCATTTTCGACGATGGCGCAGTGATGATCGAGGTTTTCGTCGAAATTTGCAAGAACGCTTCCTGTCTGAGCTATTCTTATGGTTGCGCGCAGCATGGTTTCTCCGGTTTCAGTGGTAGGGATAGAAGAAGTAGAAGGCGAACGAGAGCAGGGCGAGAATCCACATGCCCGGGTGCACTTCCCGGATTTTTCCGGTAAGTATACGGAGCAGGGCGTAGCCGATGAAGCCCGCCGTAATGCCTACCCCGATATTGTAGGTGAAGATGATGAGGATTATGGTCAGAAAAGCCGGAAAAAGTTCGCTGTAGTTTCTGAAGTCGAGTCTCGTTACCGATTCCATCATGAACATGCCGATGACGACAAGGGCCGGACCGTATGCCTGCGAGGGTATCATCGTCAGGAGCGGCGAGAAAAAGAGGGCAAGGAGGAAGAGGGCGGCGACGACCAGTGCGGTGAATCCGGTTCTGCCTCCCTGCTCGATACCGGCAGCTGATTCGATATAGATGCCGGCGGTCGTCGTGCCGAACATGGAGGCCGCAATGGTCGAGAGGGCATCGACCAGCATGGGTTTTTCGATTTCGGGAAGGTTGTCTTCGGCATCGAGCAGTCCTGCGCGGGAGGAGAGCCCGAAGAGTGTTCCCATGGTATCGACGAAATCCATGACGAGCGTTGTGACGATTACTCCTGCGAATCCCCAGGTCAGCGCTCCCTGAATATCGATGTTCATGAATATCGGGGCTATCGATGGCGGCGCGCTGACAAGAGAGGCCGGTATGGAGATCTTGCCGAAGCCGATAAGCAGGACCGTTGTGCAGGCAATGCCTATAAGAATGGCGCCGGCTACCTTCCTGATGAGCAGGACGGTCATGCAGAGCAGCCCGGTCAGGCTGATGAGCACTTCGGGGCGCGCGATGTTGCCGAGCCGTACCGGCGCGCCCTGTACCCCCAGAGCGATTACTCCCATGTCGTTGAGTCCGATGAAGGCGAGGAAGAGCCCTATGCCGATTGAAAAACTGTGTTTGAGTGAGGAGGGGATGGCTTCCGCGAGCCACTGGCGAAGACCTCCGAGCGTCATGAGCGTGAAGAGCACTCCGCTGATGAAGATAGCCGCCATGGCGGTCTGCCATGAGTATCCCATTGTGTTGACGACCGTATAGGCGATAAAGGCGTTTTCGCCCATGTAGGGAGCTACGGCAAACGGCCTTTTAGCCCAGAGAGCCATCAGGAGGGTGCCGAATGCGGCAGTGAGGATGGTGGCCGTCATCGCGGCTTCTTTGGGAACGCCCGCCGCAGATAGGATAGCAGGGTTGACGATAATTATGTACGCGAGAGTGACGAATGTCGTGATGCCGGCAAGTGTTTCCTGACGGTATCCCGTACGGTGGAGCTGGAAATCGAAAAAAGATCGCATGGTTTTTCGCTGCTGAGGTAACGAGGCGTCCTGCAAGAAGATACGAATAACGATAATAACGGGATGTATCGACAGGTTTTTTTATTTCATGAAAAAAGTTATATTGGATAAAAATTATCCTGATTATAGCCGTTTCGGTTATTTTGACCTTGAGGAGGTTTTTACTATAACACAATTAATAAAAGGAGACTGATATGAGCGTATTGGTAGGCCGGAAAGCTCCGGAATTCGACGTTGAGGCGGTAACTGGCGGGTCGCAGTTCGTGGATTCGTGCAAGTTGTCGGATTACAGTGGAAAGTATGTCGTGCTGTTTTTCTATCCGCTTGATTTTACGTTTGTCTGTCCTACGGAGCTTCATGCTTTTCAGGAGAAGCTTGGCGAGTTTGCCAAGCGTAATGTCGAGGTGATAGGCTGTTCGGTGGATTCGAAATTTTCACATCACGCCTGGCTGCGTACGCCAAAAAATCTGGGGGGCATCGAGGGGGTAACCTATACGCTCCTGTCGGATATCAACAAGACCATATCGAGGGATTACGACGTGCTTGCTCCGGATGCGGGGGTGTCGCTCAGGGGGCTTTTCCTTATCGATCGGGATGGTGTAGTGCGCCATCAGGTGGTGAACGATCTCGGTCTTGGCAGGAATGTCGACGAAGTGCTGCGGATGGTGGATGCTCTGCAGTTTACCGAGGAGTTCGGCGAAGTGTGTCCCGCTAACTGGAACAAGGGCGATAAAACCATGAAGCCCGACGATGCGGGTCTGAAGGATTTCTTCAAGGAGGCCTGAGTACCGCTGCTGTGTCTGATGTTTTTCCGTTTTCTGTGAGACGGGGAAATATATAATTCCGGCAGGGTGTTCAAGCTTGTGATCTTGCGCCCTGCCGGAATCCATTGTTTAGTGCGGTGTTGCCTTGTGGCGCGTCAATAGGCTTTTGCGAACACGACTTTCTGTTTTGCAGGGTTTCCCGAAAAGATGCATGTTCCCGGTTCGTTCATGCTGTATTGCTGGATGTAATCGTCTTCCGCAGGGAGAACCCTGATTGTCGCTTTCGTCTCTTCCTTGATTTTCGCTTCTGTTTCCGCCGTTCCGTCCCAGTGGGCGATAACGAATCCTTTTTCGACGGCAAGCCTGAATTCCTCATAGGTCGAAACCTCACGGGTGTTGTCAGTACGGAACTGCAGCGCTTTGTCGAACAGGTTCTGCTGGATGTTGTTGAGGATTTCGCTTATCCGGAGAGGAAGGGTGTCGTCGAGCGCCAGTTCGGTTTTTTCAAGCGTATCGCGGCGTGCCGCAATGCATTTGTTTTCCGCAAGGTCTCTCGGGCCGATTTCGATTCTCAGCGGAATGCCCTGCAGTTCGTATTCGGCGAATTTCCAGCCGGGAGAGTTCTGTTCGCTGCCGTCGACGAATGCCGGTATGCCCTGTTGATTCAGCGTCCGGGCAATGGTTTCGGCTCCGGCGAGCACAGCGCTTCTGTCGCCCCGGAGGATCGGGATGATGACGACCTGCCGGGTGGCAAGTTTCGGGGGAAGCACAAGACCCCGGTCATCGGAGTGCGCCATGATGAGCGCGCCGATGAGCCTTGTCGAGACGCCCCAGCTGGTGGCCCATACATGGTCGAGTCTGCCTTCGGCGGTCTGGAACTGGCAGTCGAAGGCTTTGGCGAAGTTCTGGCCGAGGTGGTGCGATGTTCCGGCCTGAAGGGCTTTTCCGTCCTGCATCATGGCTTCGATACAGTAGGTTTCGTCGGCACCGGCGAATTTTTCGCTGTCGGTTTTTCTGCCCATGATGACCGGCAGGGCCATGTACTCTTCGGCGAATTTTTTGTAGATGCCTATCATGCGCATGACCTCTTCGGAAGCTTCTTCGCGGGTGGCATGCGCCGTGTGACCTTCCTGCCAGAGGAACTCGGCGGTACGAAGGAACAGTCTGGTCCGCATTTCCCAGCGGACGACGTTCGCCCACTGGTTGATGAGGATCGGCAGGTCGCGGTATGACTGGATCCACTTTTTGTAGGATGCCCAGATGATGGTTTCCGAGGTCGGGCGCACGTAGAGTTTTTCGGTGAGTTCTTCGCCGCCGCCATGCGTTACTACGGCGCATTCCGGAGCGAAACCTTCGATATGTTCGGCTTCCTTTGCTATATAGCTTTCCGGTATGAAGAGCGGAAAGTAGGCGTTGACGTGGCCGGTTTCCTTGAACATGCGGTCGAGCGCGGCCTGCATTTTTTCCCAGATGGCGTAGCCGTTCGGCCGGATGACCATACAGCCCCGGACATCGGAGTAGTCTGCAAGTTTGGCCGACCTGACCAGGTCGATATACCACTGGGAATAATCCTGACTTCTTGAGGTTATTTTATCTGCCACGGTGCTGTTTTCTGATGGTTTTTGGTTGACATAAGCGGAAAAATATACAGCCTACTCTTCGAACTTTTTCATTTTTTCCATGAGGTTCCGCAGATGCTCCTTTTCTTTGCCGCTGACGGGTTTCGTTCCGGCTTCGGTTTTTGCATATCCTTTCGGTACGCTGAATACCGAGGAGGCAAGCTCTTTTTCCCTGACGGTTCCAAGGTTCATGGTATAGAGTCCGTTCTGGTTGCGCTGTACGATTTTTACCGGAAATCCTTCGATTCCGGCCTCTTTGAGCGTGCGCGCAAGGGATGTGTTCGAAAGCCGGGGATTCTGCGATTGCAGAATGCGGAATGTTGAAAAATCGCCGAGGCCTGAAGTGACCCAGAGCTCGAGTTTTTCAGTGGAGCTTGTGAGGCTTATGTGTTCGCACGCGTATCCCTTGATGGTTTCCTTGCCGAGCCTTTTCAGCTTGTAGTTACTGTCGAAGTCCAGCAGCGTTGCGTTTTCGGCTGCTGTTCTGAGGTTTACGATACTGTATTTTTTTGTTTCGTGGTTGACCAGCAGGGCTTCGTCTGGACTGTCGGCTTTGGTGATGACGGTAGTTTTCAGCGGTTCGGGAATACGGGTCATGCGCATGACCATATCCATGCGCTGGGCTCCGTTTCCGAAGTAGTAGGTAATATCTGCGTTTCCTCCCGGCATGTTCAGTATCATGTCCATGATGCCGGTGAATCTGGAGGATGCGAAGCCGTTCGGCGAGAAGAGCAGGCTGCAGGATAGAAGCGTCATGAGAAACAGGGCCTTTTTCATCGTAACAAAAGCTAATGATTGATTAATTAATATCTTTGTCATGCATGACCGTTTGTGTCGTCATCAAGCTTAAAACTTAACGAATAAATTGCAAAGCCGTTTCCCGAAACTTTTTTTTCTCTGATGTTCGCTTTCGATTTCCTTTATTGCCTCAGCTTTTTGATTCTTTTTTCAGACTTTATCTCTTGTTTATGAACGCTGAACAGCAGAAGCAGTGGTGTATTGTCGATCTTCTGAAAACGACAGCCGTTTTTTTTGCCGGCCGGCAGGTCGATGAACCGCGGTTAAGCGCGGAGATACTGCTCTCGCATGTTTTCGGCAAGGAGCGGTTGTGGCTTTATCTTAATCACGAACGTCCGGTATCCGGAAGCGAGCTTGCTGTCTATCGGGAGCTTTGCCGACAGAGGCTGGAAGGACGGCCGGTTCAGTATATAACCGGGGAGCAGTATTTTTACGGCAAGCGTTTTCTGGTCGATGAACGGGTGCTGATTCCCAGGCCTGAAACCGAGCTGCTTGTCGAGCATGTTGCATCCGCGCTCGATTCCCGCAAGGACCGGGATTCCGGTTTTGTTTGCCGGGTGCTTGATATCGGCACGGGGAGCGGCTGTATTTCCGTTACCCTGGCTCTTCTGCTGGGCTATCCGGCCTTTACCGCCATCGACCGGTCGGTTCCGGCCCTTGAGGTGGCCCGTTCCAATGCGGAAAAGCACGGCGTGCTTTCGAGGATCAGGTTTCTTGAAGCCGATATGTTCGATGCCGGGCTTGCTTCGCGGTTCGATGACCGTTTCGATCTCATCGTCTCCAATCCTCCGTATATTCCCGAAGAGGAGTGGGCGGGACTGCAGAAAGAGGTACAGGGATTCGAGCCGAAAGAAGCGCTTGTCACTCCGGATGGAACGGCTTCTTATATGGCGATATGCCGATTGGCTCCATCGATCCTGAAGCCGGGCGGCGAGCTTTGCCTGGAAGTGCATGCCGATGGCGCCCTGAGGGCAAGAGCCCTGATGGAGTCGGCCGGTTTCTGCGGCATTATTGTCAGGAAGGACTATTCGGGTAACGACAGGATCGTCTCCGGTACGTTCGCTTCCTGAAATTTATAGGAGCAGTTCCGCGTTACCATTGCGGGTTTCCTGCAGGAGTGCGGCGGCAGTTGCTATGAAAAAGTTATATGATCGCGCAGGGATTCTTGATGGTTTTCCGCTTCGTTCGTATACTGTTAACCGTTTGTTTTCTCATGAAGAGATATTTATCGTAATATTCCAGATCCGGAGTGTTTTTTCCGGACTGCGGAAGTGAACAGGAAAGGTGCTTGTCCATGGGTGCTCGAGAACTGACCTTGCGGGAACGGCAGGTACTGGGTATCATTATCCAGTCGTATATCGTTTCAGCCGCTCCGGTGGGGTCAAGGTATATAGCGAGGAATTACAATCTCGGATTGTCGGATGCCTCTATTCGCAATGTGATGGCGGATCTTGAGGATGAGGGCTTCATTAGCCAACCGCATACTTCTGCCGGAAGGGTGCCGACAGACAAGGGGTATCGCTACTATGTCGATCTGATTATGGAGGTGCAGCGCATCAATGACGACGAAAAGCGCCGTATCGATGCAGATTTCGGTCAGATAGGTGCCGACAGGAGAGGCACTTCTTCCGAAGTGCTTCTTTCGGCTGCGCGGGTTCTCGGGAGCATATCGCGCCAGCTCAGTGTGGTGCTCTCTCCGGCTTTTTCCACCGCGGTTTTCGAGAAGCTCGACATGGTGCTGCTCAGTTCGTCGAGAATGATGGTTATTCTGTCGATCCGTTCGCTGTTTCTGAAAACCATTCTGATGGAGCTCGATATCGCGGTTTCGCGTCATGAGGTCGATCAGGTGACGGCGCTGCTCAATGAACGTCTTGCCGGTCTTACGCTTGCCGAAATCAGAAGGAGCATCGCGGCAAGGCTCAGCGACAGTTCCTGCGATACGGCCCTTCTCGAACGGGTGATCCGTTCTGCAGGCGAATTGTTCGATGAAACGCCTATTATAGAACGGCTTTACATTTCCGGTACCGAGTATATTATCGATCAGCCGGAGTTCAAGCAGCCGGAAAAGGTACGGGATCTCATTTCCATGATCGAGGATAAAACCCGCGTTGCCCAGCTTGTCGGCGTCACTCCTCAGGATGGCGAGGCTCTGAAGCCGCAGGGTATGGATGTGTCGATCAGCATCGGAAAGGAAAACAGCCAGGGAAACGCAGGTGAGCTGACCATCGTTTCGACGCCATATTATGTCGGCGAAATGGTCGGCAAGCTCGGTATTCTCGGGCCGACGAGAATGGATTATGAGCATGCCGTCAGGGTTCTGAATTATATGTCGGACCGTCTTTCGGCAACATTGTCGGATGTCACGTAAATTTTTTTAACCGTTTTTCATGTTTATGAAAAAGAAAGTATCAGCGGACAAGGAACTTCATAATCAGGCAAGCGCATCATCGGATCTGCAGGGGCAGGGCGTATCTGAATCCGGGTCTGAAGCGGCGGGCGATATGCAGCAGCAGCTGTCGAGAATTCCGGAGCTCGAAGCCGAAATAGCCTCGAAGCAGTCGGAGATCGAGCGTTATCGGGACGAGCTGCTCCGAAAAGCCGCGGAGTTCGAGAATTTCAGGAAAGTCAAGGAGCGCGAGTCTATTGCTGCCGGGTCAAGAGCCCTGGAGTCAACAATCAGGGAGCTTCTCCCGCTGGTAGACGATTTGAAACGGGTTGTTCGGAATGCTCCCATGATGCTTGAGATTACTGCCGAAGCGAAGCCTTATGTGGACGGCGTCGAGTTGCTGAAGAGGAGTTTCGATAACTGGCTTGCTGAAAAAGGGGTCAGCGAAATCGAGGCTGTCGGCAGGAAGCTCGATGTGAATTTTCATGAGGCGATTTCCATGATCGATGTTCCGGATACCGAACCGGAGACGATTGTCGAGGAGTATCAGTCCGGCTATCTTCTCGGGGACAGGGTTCTGCGGCATGCAAGGGTGATCGTTGCAAAATAGAATGATGGATTCCACTAATTTATTGTTGGCGTGTGACGCTCTTTAGAGATCTGAACTATGAAAAAAGACTATTACGAGGTGCTCGGCGTCAGCCGTTCAGCTTCGAAGGACGATATAAAGAAAGCATATCGCAAGCTGGCCTTGCAGTATCATCCTGACAAGAATCCCGATAACAAGGATGCCGAGGAGCATTTCAAGGAGGTCAACGAGGCTTACGAGGTGCTCAGCAACGACGACAAGCGTCGGCGTTACGATCAGTTCGGTCATGCGGGCGTTGGTTCTTCGGCCGCATCGGGAGCCGGAGGGGCATACGGAGGCGGCGTGAATGATTTCAGCGATATTTTCAGCGCGTTCAACGATATGTTCGGCGGCCGCGCAAGGGGAGGCGGTTCACCTTTCGGATTCGAGGATGTCTTCGGCGGCGGCGGCGCACGACGCGGGCGTGCTTCGGCCGGCATTCCGGGAACGGACCTGAAAATCCGCCTGAAGCTGACCCTTGAAGAGATTGCCAAAGGCGTCGATAAAACCCTGAAGATCAAAAAGCAGGTAGCCTGCAAGGAGTGTAATGGCAGCGGCTCGAAAACCGGCAGTTCGGAAACATGCCCGACCTGTCACGGTTCCGGAGAGGTTCGTCAGGCTTCGAAAACCATGTTCGGCCAGTTCGTCAACATAGCAGCATGTCCGACATGCGGCGGCGAAGGCCGGGTGGTGAAGGATCGCTGTACTTCCTGTTACGGAGAAGGCATCAGGCAGGGGGAGACGACCGTGAAAGTGACGGTTCCTGCCGGCGTTCAGGACGGCAATTATCTGACGCTGAGGGGACAGGGCAATGCGGGTCCGAGGGGCGGTGAACCGGGAGATCTCATTGTGGTTATCGAGGAGAAGCCGCATGAATTGTTCAAGCGCAGCGGCAATGATGTGATTTTCGATCTTGCCGTGAGTTATCCCGATCTTGTCATGGGCACGAAAATCGATGTGCCGACTCTCGACGGAGAGGTGAAGCTTACCATTCCCGCCGCGACGCAGCCGGAAACCATGCTGCGTATCGCAGGGCATGGCATCGGTCACCTCAGGGGATCGGGCCGCGGGGACCAGCTCGTCAGGGTCAATGTGTATGTTCCGAAAGATCTTTCGCATAGCGACAGGGAAATGCTCAGGGAGATGAAGAAATCGGTGGCGTTTTCTCCGTCGGGCAGCAGCGACAGCAGAGAGGAAAAGAGTTTTTTTGAGAAAGCCCGTGATATTTTCAGTTAACGGGCGCAAACAGCATCTGACGCTGAAAGCCGGCTTGCAGCCGGCTTTCAGCGTTATGTATCGTTCCTTTGCATGAAGGCTTACAGGGCGCCGGTTTCGGCTTTCGCTTCTTCTACCACTTCAATGGTTATCTCCCGATAACCCATCTCTTCGGCATATTCTTCGGTTGCGATCTTGATCCTGTTGCGGAAGAAGGAGGGTATCGCATCGAGCAGTGCGAGCGCTTCGTCCGTCCATTGCATGGAGGCGTTTCTGCGCCGCGTGTCTTTTTTGTACGCTTCGCTCAGCTCTTCGATGAATGATTCCACCGCTTCGGGGTCCGAGAGCTGCTGCGGCGCGAAAATCTTTTCTGTAAGAATTCTGTTTCGCACCAGATGCATTTTCAGCTGCGGGAGGTAGAGCAGCGTAGCCATAGGTTCCGGGCTTCCGCACGTAAGGAAGAGGGCGATTTTTTTTCGTCTGAGATACTTTTTCAGGTTGCTCTGGATCAGCGCTCCCAGAAGCTGAGAGGAAACGAGAAGGTAGTAGATCGGGGCTCCCATGATGACGACATCGAAATCCTGGATGAAACTGTAGTCGCCGGTTGCCTTGCATCTTGCCTTTTCAACGTAGGCTCCGGTTTTAGCCAGTTCTCTGCCTATCGAATCGATCAGCTTGTCGGTCGAACCGCCGGAGGTGCGGCTGTCGTAGAGGATAACAGCTCTCATCTGCTGCTGCGTTGCTTGTGTCATGGAAATGATCTGGTTGTGGCGCTGCCGTGTGTTGATGGAATAGTATCTGATTATAATACATTCGATGAAAAATCGCTAATCGGCCTGCCGTAAAGGGAAGGGGAAAAAAAAGAGGGCGGTTGTACCGCCCTCCCTGAAAAAAGATTCGTGCAGGTGCTTAGACGAAGTTCGAGTAGATTTCGAGCAGGTCGACCACTCTTGTGGAGTAACCGAGTTCGTTGTCGTACCAGCCGACTACCTTTACCATGTTTCCTGCGCTCATGGTCAGGAGCGAATCGAAGATGCATGAGTGCGCATTGCCGACGATGTCCTGGGAGACGATCGGGTCCTCGCAGTATTCGAGATAGCCTCTCATGGGCCCTTCGGCGGCAGCTTTCATGGCGGCGTTGATTTCGGCTTTCGACGCTTCGCGGTCGAGGATTGCGGTAAGATCGGTGACAGAGCCGTCGGGTACAGGGACTCTCATGGCGAAGCCGTCGAGTCTTCCTGCAAGTTCCGGAATGACTTCTCCGATGGCTTTTGCCGCGCCGGTACTTGTCGGGATGATGGAGAGTGCTGCGGAGCGTGCGCGACGGAGATCCTTGTGCGGAAGGTCGAGGATGTTCTGGTCGTTGGTGTATGCGTGTACGGTGGTCATGAACCCTTTGGTGATGCCGAAGGTGTCCTGCAGCACTTTAACCATGGGAGCCAGACAGTTGGTGGTGCAGCTGGCGTTGGAGACGATTTCCTCGTTTCCTGTGATGTTGTTTTCATTGACGCCGAGCACGATGGTTGCATCGATCTTGTCCTTTGCGGGTGCGGAGATGATGACCTTTTTTGCGCCGGCTGTAATGTGTTTTGCAGCGGCTTCGCGGCTGGTGAAAATACCGGTCGATTCGACGACCAGATCGCAGCCGAGCGCCTGCCATGGGAGCTGGGTCGGGTCTTTCTGCGCAGAGATGCTGATGGTCTGGCCGTTAACGATGATGTTGTCGCCCTCGGTGGAAACATCGCCCTGGAATTTCTTGTGGGTCGAGTCGTACTTGAGCAGGTGCGCAAGGGTTTTTGTATCGCAGAGATCGTTGATCGCCACGATTTCGAATTTCGGGTTATTCATTGCCTGCCGGAAGACCAGTCGTCCGATGCGGCCGAATCCGTTGATGCCGACTTTTACTTTTGCCATAGGAGCGAATGAAGTTGTATGGGTTACGTTATCTGCAGAAGCCTGTTGTTGCGATGCATGAAAAAATATCAGACAAGATATAATATCAAAACGAATATTAGCGGTTATTTGCCAAATTTGTCAAGAAAAAGTGATTTCAGGTTGCTGAAGCTGCCGTTGCTCATCAGGACTGCCACATCGTTTTCCCTGACGATGGTTTCGAGAAATTCTATGATGTCCGCCGGGTAGGCCGTGTTGGCGGTTCCGGCAAGAAAAACCGTTTTGTCCTGTTTTGTGAGTTCTTCTCCAAGCCTCTTCATGTCGAGCTGTCTGTCCGGAGCGTATCGTTCGGGGCGGTGTGCCTTTCCGATTATCACTGCCGCAGCCGGGCCGAAACTTGCCGCGAGCTCGTTCTGGAAGATGTTTTGCGCCGTGGTGTTCGATCTTGGTTCGAAGCAGGCGATGATCCGGCGTCCGGGGTAGAGTTCCGCTATGGCTTCAAGGGTGGCTTTTATTGCCGTCGGGTGGTGCGCGAAATCCTCGATCAGGGTTATTCCGGCCCTCAGGCCTTCAGTGATCTCCATGCGTCGCTTCGGCCTTTTGAAAAGCCTGAGTGCATGGGCGATGTTCTCCATGTGCAGTCCGCAGCGGCTTGCAGTGGCTACGGCGGCAAGGGTGTTCATGATGTTGTGCCTGCCTGCGAGCGGAACGCTCAGCGTTTCCTGTGGATTGCCGTTTCTGCAGATAATGAAGGTTGTCATGCCGCCGGTTACGGATATGTTGCGTGCGCTCCAGTCGCATCCGTCGCTGAACCCGAACCGTTCGACGCTGCAGAGGGCTCGCGAGGCGACTTCGCAGGCTGCGGGGTCGTCGCCGTTGACTATGAGGACGCCTGTGCGGGGAATGATGTTGACGAACTGCCTGAAGCTTTTGCGGATATCTTCGAAAGAGTCGAATATATCGGCGTGGTCGAATTCCATGTTGTTCACAATTGCGATATCGGGCCGGTAGAGCATGAATTTGCTGCGCTTGTCGAAGAACGCCGTATCGTATTCGTCGCCTTCGGTTACAAAGAAACCATGTTCTTTCTGGCCCGAAGCCCTGCAGCCGATCGAGAAGTTTTCCGGAATTCCTCCGACCAGAAATCCGGGGTTCAGTCCGCCGAAGTCAAGCAGCCAGGCAAGCAGCGACGTTGTGGTGGTTTTGCCATGGGTGCCTGTTACGACCAGCGAGGTGTTTCCGGTTATGAGCTCTTTTCGAACCAGCTCGGGCATCGAGATCAGTTCGAGGTGGTTGTCGAGCGCATATTCGAGTTCGCAGTTTCCCCTGCTGACCGCATTGCCGACCACGATGAGGTCAGGGAGCGCGGCGTGAATGTTGTCTTCAGAGAATCCTTTGAAATAACGGATGTTGTGCGTGTCGAGGTAGGTGCTCATCGGCGGGTAGAGAGCGGTGTCGGAGCCGCTGACGGCATGTCCGAGGCGCGAGAGCGCCACGGCAACCGAAGCCATTGCCGTTCCGCCGATTCCAAGAAAATATATCGAACTCATGAGTGAATGGTTGCTTGAAGGGTTTGCCCGGCTG
>Ga0194111_10001475_pt1 | contig 29018 bp, 16 predicted proteins | sample TA2KigC300mmetaG_FD_146194 | JGI IMG/M metagenome (GOLD analysis project Ga0194111, IMG submission 146194) | Freshwater microbial communities from Lake Tanganyika, Tanzania - TA2015033 Kigoma Deep Cast 300m | ecosystem: Environmental > Aquatic > Freshwater > Lake | place: Tanzania: Lake... | reverse complement strand
GATCGGATGGAACCCCGACTCCTTCGGTTACAACTGGAATATGCCGCAGTTCTATATCAGCGCCGGCATCGATGCATTCATCACGCAGAAGATCGGCTGGAACGACACGAACGTGTTTCCGTATCGCCTCTTCTGGTGGGAGGGGCCTGATGGTTCCAGAGTGCTGGCTTACTTCCCCTTTGACTATGTGAGCGAGGTAAAGAATCCGTATCAGCTTGTCGATTGGCTGCGCCAATATGAAGCGAACACAGGCCTCACGAAGATGATGGTGCTCTTTGGCGTTGGCGACCACGGCGGCGGACCGTCGTTGGAGATGATCGATCGCATCGAGCGGTATAAGTCGCTCGATATTTACCCTAAGATTGAATTCGGTTCCTCTGCCACGTATCTGAACTGGATCAAAGAACACGATCTAAGCACGTTGCCTGTCTGGAAGGACGAGCTCTATCTTGAATACCACCAGGGGACATTCACCACACAGGCGGATATGAAGAAGTTCAATCGAAAAGGGGAGGTGCTGCTGACCAATGCCGAGAAGTTCTCCGTTCTCGCCGCGTCTCAGGGTGCACCCTACCGCGGTGCTGCTCTCGAAGAGGCGTGGAAGAAGCTGTTGTTTCTCCAGTTCCACGACATCCTTCCAGGATCCAGCATCCGCGAGGTCTATATCGATGCAAATGAAAAGTATCTCGAGCTTCAGGAAATCGGCACGTTCGAGCTTGCCAGATCGCTGCAAAACCTGGCAGGAAACATCAACACATCGGGTGTCCGGCAGGGGATCCCGGTTGTCGTGTTCAATCCTCTTTCGTGGAATCGGACGGACGTGACGAGACTGGAGCTGCCGAAAGGCGACGACGCCACATACGCTGTGTTCGATGTGGAGGGGAAGGAAATCCCGTCGCAGACGATCGCGACAGGCCGTTACCAACGGGAGATTATCTTCCTGGCTGAGGACGTCCCTTCTATCGGATACAAGACGTACTGCCTGCGAAAGCAGAAGCCGACAGTGAAAACGACAACGCTCTCGGTTTCTCAAACGAAGCTCGAAAACCAATTCTTCTCTGTTTCCGTTGATCCTGCATCAGGGTGGTTGAAGAGCATTGTTGACAAGCGGACGGGCAGGGAGATCCTGAGCGGACCGGGCAATGAGCTCCAGCTCCTGGCCGATTATCCGACGGCGTGGGACGCCTGGAATATCGGGCTCACGGGTGTGCAATATCCATCTACATTCCGCAGAGCCGAAATTGTCGAGAACGGGTCGGTCAGAGTCGTGCTGAGACTCTACCGGGACTATCTCAAACCAGGAACAAAGAAGGGATTTCCGACAGAGGATTTTCCGTCATCGTTCTTCACGCAGGACGTTGTTCTCTACGACAAGGTTGACCGAATCGACTTCAAAACGGATGCCGACTGGTGGGAGGAAAAGACGTTCCTGAAGGTCGCGTTTCCTCTTACGGTCGCAGACACCGTGGCCACGTACGAAATTCCGTACGGCACGATCCAGCGATCAACCCAACTGCGGGACAGCTGGGAGAAGGCAAAAGTGGAGGTCCCTGCACACCGGTGGGCTGACGTGTCGCAAACAGACTATGGTGTGAGTCTGCTGAACAACTCCAAGTACGGGTACGATATCAAGGGGAACACGGTTCGCCTTTCGCTCTTGAGGTCGCCGAAGTGGCCGGATCCAACCGCCGACCGGGGCAAGCATTCAATGGAGTATTCGCTTTATCCACACAGCGGAACCTGGCGGACCGCCGGAACGGTGAGGCGAGGCTATGAATTCAACTATCCGCTCATCGGCGTGATGACCGATGCCCACAAAGGTGCTCTGCCCGAGAAGAACTCATTTGTACAGCTCCAGCCATCAAACCTTGTGCTCACGTCGATCAAGAAGGCTGAGGATTCTGATGCGTGGATCATCCAATGGTATGACGCGCGGGGCGAAGAGTCTCAGGCAATTCTGACGCTGCCGCGGCCGGTGAAGAGAGCCTTGCTCTCGAATTTCCTGGAGGATGAAGGAAAGGAGCTGACGGCTGAGAAGAACGTAGTTCGTGTGAACACGAAGAAGTCTTCCGTGGTTACTCTCAAAGTGAATTTCTAGTGCCACTTTTGAAAAGATGTCTTGTGTTTGGAAGTCAGGTCCATTCAAAAAAGCAGTAGTGCCTGCTCCCAAAACGCGGGACGATTTCGAAAACACAATATCATTTTCTGGGAGCGGCACTAGAAATCATCTCAAGGAGGGAAGGTCATTCCATCGGGGCTGCGCACGGCGCGAGAGAGTGAGACAGGAGAAAAATGATGACGTGCCGTCTGGTCAACGGTCGCTTGATTTTCCTCACAACTGATCATACACTGATGGCGCATCTTGCGTCTAGTTGATGCAGCGACATCCAACATATCGGGTCGTGTCTCTCATATTTGCAGCCCTGATGATAAAGAGCTGCGTTCCCGATGCGCCTCACGACAATCCACTCGACCCAGACTCACCAGCCTTCACGAACAGCGGAGAGGTGGCCGGAAGAGTGACGTCATTCTACGAGCCCTATATCGGTATCCCGGGTGCTCTTGTCCAGGTCGGACCCTACGGCATTGCCGCATGGACGAAGGCCGGAGGCGCGTTTTCCGTTGCCGGAATCCCGTCAGGCAACGTTTCGATAATCGTCTCAGGAGCAGGATACTTGAGCGACACGGTCGAAGCGAGCGTCTCGGCGGGCCGCACCGTGAATGTCGACGTGCACCTCGATGCGCTGCCCGTCGTGTCGAGCTGTAAGGTCGTGACGCGCAAGATCGATCAATGGTGGCCCGGACCGGTCTACTCCGCACTTGTGAGCGGACTGGTCACAGATCCCGATGGACCTGGCGATCTGGCTGCGGTGACGCTGCAGGTGGACACAGCACGGTTCGCGATGACGTATGTGATAGAATCTCAGGCATATCAGGTCACCGTGAATGCCAGCGCCCTTCCCCAGGGGAATCTCGAGTGGCTGGTCGGCAAGACATTCAGTGTGGTCGCTCGGGACAAGCCCGGTGGGACAACAATGGGGAAGGGATTTCAGATCACGCGCATAATCCAGGATGCCCCGGTGCCGATTTTTCCGACGGCTCTCGATACAGCGACCGCTTCTCCAGAGTTCATTTGGGTCCGACCGTCCCTCCCGTTCTCCTACACCTATAAGCTTGAGCTCTTCCGGTTGGACCTGGGGCTCCCCAGTCTGATCTGGTCCATCTCCAATCTCTCCGCTGCAGTGACCCAGTACCGATATCCAGATCGATTGTCGGCAGGACTCTTTTTCTGGACGATCTCCGTGGTGGATGAGTTCGGAAATCTCTCGCGATCCAAAGAAGCCTCGTTTCTCGTGACCGAGTAGATGCAATGGATGAGCGCATCAAAGACAACTTCAGTGCTCTGTATGAGGTGACGCAAACGATCAGCTTGATCCTTGAGCCGCGGCACCTTCTGGAGAGTGTGCTGGAAATCGCGATGAAGCACCTTGAGGCCGAGCGGGGGGTTCTGATTCTTGTTGATGAGGAACAGAAGGCTGGATTCAGTGTCGTGGCGTCAAAGAACTTCGCAAGTGATCAACATCCATCCGAGTTCGCGGCGTCGTCTTCAGTGATCAAGCGTGTACTTGCCGAAGGAGCATCCGTCCTCACAGTGGATGCTCCCGCCGATGAACGATTTGAAGCATCGAAGAGCATTCTTGCGCAGAACATCCTCTCGATCATCTGCATTCCGTTGCGGGTGCATAACCTGGTCCGTGGTGCCGTGTATCTTGACAGCACGCGCTCGCGGGGTAAGTTCAACGACGAGACTTTGCGGTTTCTGACGGTGTTTGGTGACCTCGCGGCGATCGCGCTGGACAATGCTCAGCGTTACGAGCGGTTGCGGGCCGAGAACGAGCGCCTCCGGGCCGGAGTCGAGTCCACTCGGCTCTTTGAAGGCATCATCGGTCAAAGCAAGGAATGGAAGGCCGTGCTCGATCTCGTGCAGCGCGTAATGGACGTCGACGTCTCGGTGATCATCACGGGAGAGAGCGGAACGGGGAAGGAGCTGATTGCCCGGGGCATCCATGCCCATAGCGGCCGTGCAGCGAGAGCCTTTGTTGCAGTGAACTGTTCCGCGATCCCCGAGCAGCTCCTGGAAAGCGAGCTGTTCGGCTATAAGAAAGGTGCGTTCACCAGCGCCGTGAGCGACAAGATGGGGTTGATCGAATACGCCCACGGCGGTACGCTCTTCCTCGATGAGATCAACTTGCTCGCCCCGCATCTGCAGACCAAGCTCCTGCGCGTCTTGCAGGAGCGGGAGATCCGACGGGTGGGCGACCTTGAGGACCGCAAGGTCGATGTCCGGATCATCGCAGCGACGAACCGGGATCTGCGGGAGGAAGTGCGCGCCGGGACATTTCGGGAGGACCTTTTCTTCCGTTTGAATGTTGTGGAGATTCACCTCCCACCGCTGCGGGAACGATCGGAAGACATCCCGCTCCTTTCCAACTACTTCCTGAAGAAAGCAGCAGAGAGCTTCAAGAGGGAAGTCAGGAGCATCAGCCCGAAGGCGATGCAGATGCTCCTGAGGCATCCATGGCACGGAAACGTCCGGGAGCTGCAGAATGTGGTCGAGCGCGCCGTAGTGCTCTGCCGCGGCGAGGAGATCCAGGAGCAGGATCTCCAACTGCAGCATGTTCGCGAGGCAGACCTGCTTGAGAGCGGACTGACGCTCGAGGAGTTTGAGCGCAAGCTGGTGGAGAAAACGCTGAAGGAGTTGAAAGGAAACCGGACGCAGACGGCAGAAAAGCTTGGTGTGTCGCTCCGGTGGCTGCAATACCGACTGAAAGAGTGGGATATTGGCAAAGAATAACTTCACGATCCTCGAGACTCTTCGAGAAAGCCAGTCGACAAAGGTCCTGAAGGCCTTTCAGCCCTCATTGGGAAGGACCGTCCTGCTCAAGACGCTGCACAAACATCTCGTTGGAGATGCGAACCTTACAAGGCGATTTGAGCGTGAAGCTCGTGCGTGCGCCAGCATTCGCTCAGAGCACATTGTCCAAGTATATGACCTGGCTGACTTGGATGGTGCTCCTGCGATCGTCATGGAATATGTCGAAGGGGAATCGCTCGAAGAGGTGATCCGGAAAGGGAAACAGTCGGAAGAATTTGCCCGGACGGTAGCCGCTGCTGTGCTGAAAGCGCTTTCGCTCGCCCATCGTGCCGGGGTGATTCACCGGGATATTAAACCCGCCAATATTCTGATTGACCGGCAAGGGGTGGTGAAGGTTGCCGATTTCGGCCTTGCGAGCGTTGCCGCGTCTCCGGTGCTCACCGCCGAGGGCGCTCTGGTTGGCACTCCGGCGTATATGTCGCCTGAACAGGCACGTGGGGAGACACTGGACGGAAGGACCGATCTCTTCTCGCTCGGGGTCACCCTCCTTGAGCTTGTCACAGGAGCGCGGCTGTTCACCGGCGAGTCGTACGCCGAATGTTTGAATAAGATCCTGAGTTTCAACACCGACTCTCTTGGTCGGTTCTCAGGACAGCTTTCTTCCTCCTTCCTCCAATTCGTGCGCCGCTTGATGATGCCGAACAGAGAAAACCGCCTTGCCTCGGCGGAGGAAGCGCACAAGGAACTCACCGGTGCCCCGATAAGTTCCAGCGGAGCCCCTTTGCTCACAAGCCGGAGGGGAAGGATTCGTGCAGTCATTGGAGCGGCCGTGGTACTGGTTCTCGCTGCGGTGACCTACGTGGTTTTTCAGCCAAAAGAGGTAGAGCATCCCGATGAGGAGCGTGTGAGCCTCAAGTCACCCCCTGCGCAGCAAGATCCCTCTAGATTTGATAGCGTGGCTCAGCAGACGCGGACGATGCCGACAAGTCAAGGCAAGGAGACGGTGGACAATCAGCGAGAAAGACGAAGAGAGGCGGTGCCAGCCATTGTGCCACGTGAACAGCGGGAACACCCCTCAAAGCCTGAACCTTCCATAGCAGTTGCTGATCGGGGCGAAGGGATTGACTCGGGCTACATTCAGATCTCCTGCACACCATGGGCGAAGGTGTCCATCGGGGATCAATACCTGGGGACTACTCCGATCGCAGGCTCAGTCAAAGTGAAGGCAGGAACACATGTCATCACGTTCAATAATCCGTCGTTTATCCCGGTTGTGCGATCGGTGACTGTAGAGCGCGGGACAGGCACACACGTTGAGGCGAATTTTCTCGAAAACGCCGGATACGTCATAGTGGTTTCAAACCCGTGGGCCGAAGTGTACATCGATGACCAGTATCGAGATACGACGCCGCTGGCTCATCCGCTGGTTGTCACCGCGGGAACCCGCACTGTTCGTCTTCATAATCCTTCGTTTGAAGATATCGTCACGACCGTCACCGTAGGTGTGCACGACACGGTGAGGCTCGTTCAATCATTCTTGAAGAAATGACCAGGGCTCCACTGTCATCTCGTTCGTGGAAGGAAGACGGATTGGGAGGAACGATGTTGCGTCGAAAGGATGATCCGCGAAGCCACTTCACCTACCTTATTACAGGGGTCTTCGCATCCCTTCTCCTTGTATCTCTGTCCTCTCCTCTGCAGGCGCAGACGACGACTCATGGTGATTCTTCTCTCATCCTCATTCGCGACCTGTACGAGCAGGGTTCTTATCTCTCGTCAGAGATCGAAGCGCGGCGGTTCCTGGAGAGCCGACGCGTCTCGGATTCTCTCAAAATTCTTGCCGAGCAATATCTGGCCTTCTCGCTTGTGGCTCAAGGAAAGAACATCCTGGCAGCTGAGCACTTCATGGCCATCCTCAAGATCGATTCAGCCTTTACGCTCCACCCAACTCTCACTTCACCGAAGATCCTCGCTGTCTTTGACCACGCCAGGCAGCAGTTCCGCAGCCTGAAGAGGAGTGAGCCCACCAGTTCCCCGGTGGGACCGCTGTCGCAGGTTCCAAGCCCTTCCTTCCGAACGGTTCTTTTCCCGGGCTGGGAGCAAATCCATCAAGGTCGGGACACGAAAGGATACGTGTTGCTCGCTGCCGGTATCCTCTCGCTTGGTTCGACGCTCTACCTTGACATCGAACGACGAAGGGCGGAAGATGAGTATCATGCTGCGGATACGCCCGAGCTTGCTGCCTCACGGTACGATCGCTACAACAGATATTACAGGGCCGAATACTACTCACTCGCGGCGTTCCTCGTCATCTACCTTTACTCGCAGTTCGATGCCTTCTTCGATCTCCCTCCAAGTTCCAGCGCCGTCACGCTGCAGTCCGGTTCCAATCTGCAATTGACCCTCCGCGTCACATTCTAACGGGCTGATGAAAGATCGAATTCAATGGTAGGTCAGACATTCTTGTCTGACCAATTGCCGGATTCTGGACAGACAAGGACGCCTGTTCCACCGAGCGCTCCTCTAACCCGCGACCAGCACCCTCAATCAACCAACTGGTAGGAGGGCCGCTATTGGGTAACGGCTTTCGATGGTGCATATTTAGCACGGTGGCATGCAAAACCTGCATACTACTGCGCCGTATCCCTGCGAATTTCGGTCAGATTATGAGCATCACCGAACGGCACAGTCGTTGCAGCGTTTCGCTCAGTGCAAACTATCTCAGGGAGGGCTCTATGTGCCGAAAACTCTTCGATACAATGTCATTGATCCTGGTGGCGCTGCTTCTTTCCACGGTGAGTGCAGCGTCACAGACCGGGGCTCAGATTTCGATCGTCCTGAAAGCAAACGTGAGTGAGGGCGCCAAGGTGCAGCTTGCTTGGGCGAAGATGAGCCCAGACGCGGTCGGGGTGTACTCCATTTATCGCGCATCGTTGCCGAGTATCTATCATGCATCGTTTCCGGATTCGACGATGTTCAGCAAGATAGATTCCACCACCAGGAACGAATACGTCGACTATCCCCCCGCTTCAAATCTGACCTACTATCTCTACTACGTTTCCGCGACCACAACATCAGGAGTCGTCCTCAAAAGCAATTTGGTCCTCGTGGCTGTGTGGCGCCCTTTGAGGGATGTCGTTCGCATCACGTCGACGCCGGTGGAGACTGCAGAGGTCGGCGTTCCGTACCTCTACCAGGTGCAAGCGGTTTCGTCGGACTCAACTGCAAGATTGCACTATTTCCTTGGCAGCAAACCCTTTGGGATGACGATCGATTCCGCAGGATTGATCAAGTGGACCCCCCGGGTGCATGGGTTTGCCTATGTCGAAGTGAAAGTCAAGTCGAGCAAAGGTGGAGAGGCAACCCAGCGGTTCACGATCAAGGTGGCAAGCGGTAGTGGAATCGTTCAAGGGATGGTCACTGATACGACTGGGACGAAACCAATCGGCCGGGTCGTGGTTCGACTTTATAAGGTCGCTGTCAACACTTACTTTGACTACAAAGCGATCACTGATGAACTGGGAAAGTACAAGATCGAGCGGGTCGATCCCGGCACGTACTACGTGCATGCCGAGCCAATGAATACCGATTACCTGCCACAGTGGTATGACGGAGCTGCGAGTCTACGAGACGCAAAGGCAGTAGCGGTGGAGAACAACGCGACGACGACTGTGAACTTCAAGCTGAAACCGCGCTTCAAGCCAGTGTTTTACGCGGTGAAGGGAAGCGTTGTTGACTCTGCTTACCGCGCGCCGGTAAAGGGTGCAACGGTGGTGTTCGTGCATGCGGGCTTCGGTCTCAATGGTAGCAGAGGGTTCGCCTCGGATCCTTCGCAGGCAGAAGACTTCCGGTCCCTCTTCGATTTCGATCTCTCTGCTGACCACCGGCTCGACGGAACGAACGCGAAATTCGTATTCAAGACACAGACTGACGCACAAGGAAGCTATTCACTCAAGCTCCCGCAAGGCTCTTACATTGCCCTGGCGTTTGCCAAGGGCTACGTGAAGATCTTCTACAACCAGAAGACGAACCTGCTTTCGGCGGACACAATTCTGGTCAACAGCAACCTTGAGAACATCAATTTCAATCTCCCGCCGCTACCGCAAGTTGTGCTGGGCGAGATCAATGGAGCAGTGATTGATTCGACGACTGGCCAGGGAGTAAGGGCGCGTGTTATCGCGTTCCGGGAGAGGTGGTACAGACCGCCATTGTGGAATCTTCCGCCGCATTGGTTCATCCCGAACCATTACGTGACCGACACGGATTCCACTGGTAAGTACTCGCTGACCGACCTGTTGCCCGGTGACTACATTGTTCTCGCCGTGCCGGTGGGCAACTACGCTCCCGCATTCTACAGTTCCACGGGTAGCACGCACCGTTGGCGAACGGCCACAAAGATCGAGGTGAGAGGGAACGTTGTGGCTGGCATCGATATCTACGTGAAACCGATCGTCAGATCCGTCCTGGGCTACACCTATGTATCTGGCAGGGTGGGGACCAGCTCGACCGGCAGAGGGCTAGGGAAGTTCAGCACAGCTGGCGTGACCGGTGCGATCGTTTATGCCGTCAATGGGAACGGAGCGGTGTATGGCTATGATGTGACGGATGAAAACGGCTCGTATGCGATCGCAGGTGTAGCCCCGGGATCGTATTCGCTCTATGTTGATGCACCCGGATATGAATCGAGCTCCACGATCAACGCTCTGCCGACGTATAGTGGCACCGATTCGAGGACACCGCAACCCGCGTCGGGTGTGGATTTCATCCTGCTGTCGGTGACATCGGTTGACGAGGATCAGCCGGTTCTGCCAGCGGACTACGTCCTCAAGCAGAACTACCCGAACCCGTTCAACCCGACAACGAACATCGTCTTCAGCATCCCACAGACGGAGAAGGTCACGCTGACGGTGTACAACTTGCTGGGTCAGAAGATTGCGACGCTCGTTGAGGGCGTGCTTCCGGCAGGTGTGCACAGGGTAAGCTGGAGCGGCCGGGATGCCTTCGGTCAGCAGATGCCAACCGGTGTGTATCTGTACAAGTTGTCGGGCTCGCAGTTCTCACAGGTCAAGAGGATGGTGTTGCTCAAATAGTGACTGTTTGTGAAATCCAATGGAGGACGAAGCCCCCGAAAGGGGGCTTTTTTTTATGGTGTGCCGTGGGATTTTGTTTGCGCCAGCAATCGCATCTGCCAGCGACCTATGGTTCAAGAGTGCAGGCGCCAAGAACCCGTTCTCACGAGCTCAGGAGCCGGGCTCCTTCGCAATAGGAAAAAGCCTTGGCCAGGGAGTTCCGCCGCACAGCTCTGCGGGCCCACCCCAAGTTCCGAGGGAGTTCTGCTCCCGAGGTTCAAGCTCAGGAGCAGAGCTCCTTCGCAACAGAACAAACCGTTCCGACGGAGGCTCGCCCGACCGCCCTTCAGGCGGGCGGGTCCACTCCCGAGGTCCAGTGCAGGTCCTCACGAGCTCAGGAGTTGAGCTCCTTTGCAACACAGAAACCGTTTCGAGGGACCTGCGCTCCCGAGGCGAGGTTGTGAACTCAACCCCCCGAAAACACCGCCACTCAACCAAGAATCCCGATGGAGCAAATACTAATCTGCCCTGCCGGGACTTTCCTGTGCGCCGCGCTATCACGCTTTTTGTGTCCCGCCGTTTTTCGGCGGGATTGGCGGACGTCCCGACAGACACTGATTGTGTCGGGAGGAAACTCCCGACACCCCATCGCCATACGCGAGCACGATCCTGTAAGGATTTGACACTGGATGCGCGATTGTATAGCTTCATAAGGATGATCTCCTCGACGACACCAACACTTTAATGCTTTGCCTTCGCACCGTTCGTTCATTGGCCACCGGCTGTAGGTCGAATTGCCCGTCTCCCTTTTCTGTCCGATCAAGGCGATAGGCCAGGCCGACCCACAGAGGAAATCGGTTGCATAACGACGCAAGAAGAGTCAGCCTTCTTTGGGAATGCGACACTCGACTTCAAGCAATCCATTCAACGATGGAGAGAAGCGAAGGGACGAGCTCCCAACTGAGGACTTGTTTTCAATAGTGGGAAAAGACAAAACATACTATCGCCGACATTTGCCACACTTTCAGCCTGAGCAGGCTGCCTTCCACCTTGTTTTCCGTCTCGCCGGATCTCTGCCTCTGGAGGTGATCAAGGAACTACGGATCGAGCGGCAGCGATTTGAGCGACGGACGCGGGCTCTGAATGGCAAGGTGGAGCAACAGAAACAGCGCGATCAATTCTGGTCCGAATACTTCACGCGATTCGACGCGCTCCTGGATGGATCGGAGACCGGACCAAAATGGCTTGCCGAGCCCGCAGTTGCATCGATAGTGAAAGAAGCGATCCACCACCGCGACGGGAAAGCATTTGATCTAGTGGCGTACTGCATCATGCCGAATCATGTGCACATGGTAATCGAGGTAGGTCGGAATGACATTCCGACCTACAAGCCTGCCCCGTTGTATCGCGTGCTTCAATCGCTCAAAAGACACACCGCCCGCAAGTGTAATCTGGCATTGGGCCGCGAAGGATCATTTTGGCAAGATGAGACCTATGATCATGTTGTTCGTGACGAAAGTGAACTAGAGCGGACGATTTGGTACGTTCTGGAAAATCCTGTGAAAGCTGGATTTGTGGATTCGTGGGAGAAGTGGCCGTGGTCGTACTGCAAGAAAGAATTTCCGTAGGTCGTCTCGTAAATCCGACTTGCAGGGTAAGACTGTGAACGGAGGCCGTATGGAGACGAACCTGTTCACTCTGCGGGTGAGCATACCCATTCAACCCGACAACCAAGATTGTCATCAGCGTCCTGCAGACGGAGAAGGTCACGCTGACGATCTACAACGTGCTGGGTCAGAAGATTGCGACGCTCGTTGAGGGTGTGCTCCCCGCAGGCGTGCACAAGGTTACATGGAACGGACGAGACGCTCTTGGCCGTCAGATGCCAACCGGTGTGTATCTGTACAAGTTGTCGGGCTCGCAATTCTCACAGACGAAGAAGATGGTGTTGATGAAGTAGCTCGTCCGTTGAGCCTCGATAGGAAAGGGTATTTGCCATCCCGGCAGATACCCTTTTTGTTTGGCCGCGGGAAGCGCTCAACGCCGTTTCTCGACAAACGACGTTGTCATTCCTGCGGACGCAGGAATCCAGAACCGGGCCTGAACCTGGACTCCCGCTTTTCACAAAGTGATGCCTTCGGCAAGCGGGAGTGACATCGTCGTCCCCTGCAGTCTCCCATCCAGCCTGAATGTGTCCGTCAAGTGGCAACGAATGGCAGGACAGTGGGACTGCGTGTTCTCGCCCGTGTGGGACGGGATACACACCGGCTTTTCATAGTTTATTTCCACTCGATTTTTTCTTAGTTTGCAGCCGCTATGAAATCGGCAGAAGAGAATGTTGTTATCGGAGTGGACCTCGGCGGCACAACCATCAAGGCAGGCATCGTCTCGGCCGGCGGGACCATCCTCTATCAAAACAAGCTTCCTAGCAACGCCGACAAAGGCCCTTCAGCAGTCATCAAACAAATCGGCGCTTCCGTATGGGAGGCGCTGGAACATACGGACCGGGCAACTGTTACCGGCATCGGCGTTGGAGCGCCGGGCGTTGTGGATGACGATGGTGTCGTGAAATCACCTCCGAACTTCGTCGAATGGGATGAAGTGCCGCTCAAGGCCGAACTCGGCAAGCTCTTCCCCGGCCTGGCGATCGGCATTGAGAACGACGCGAACGCCGCAGCGATCGCCGAATCCCGATTTGGCGCGGGAATCCAGTACCCCAATTTCCTTTTCGTGATCTGGGGGACGGGTGTGGGTGGGGGAATCATCCTGAACCACAAGATCTATCGTGGACCGACCGGTGGTGCCGGAGAAATCGGGCACATCTCCATCGACTACAAGGGGCCTCAGTGCAACTGCGGCAACATCGGCTGCGTAGAGGCGTATGTGGGACAGCGCTACCTCTCACAACGAACAGCGGATCGCCTGAAGTCACACCCGGAATCGAAGATCCTGCAGCTTGTGGATGGCGATCTTTCCAAAATCGAGCCGATGTATATCTCGCAGGCGGCGCATGATGGGGATGAAGTGGCCCGAGGGATCCTCATCGAGGCTGGAGAGCTCCTGGGGGTCGCACTCGCCGCGGTGATGAACGTCATGGACCTTCGGGTGAGCATCATCGGCGGCGGCATTTCCGCTGCAGGTGATTTCGTGATGAGCGCGATTCAGGATTCTGTCGTGCGGCACGTCTTGAAACCACTCCGGAAAGACATCCGGGTGCTGTCGGCCCAGCTTGGCAACAACGCTGGCATCCTTGGGGCGGCTGGTCTCGTGCTGTGAGATAAAGGAACCGGGATGGAGCTCCCTTCTGTGAGAATCGTTTCAGTCATTGTCACCGTTGCCTTTCTGGGGGCTTGGCCTGCTCCCGCCCAGGTACTTCCTTCAACCCCGCCAGATTCACTCCTTTCAACGATCCCCTCTCTTCAGGACACGGCTCGGGTGGCCGGACCGGGCGCATCCGGCGTCGATACGGTTGTGGTCTATTCAGCGTCGGATTCCATCATCTATTCGATGCGAACCCGCTACATGAATCTCTACGGAAAGAGCGATCTCAAGTACCGGACAATCGGGCTGAAGGCCGAACGTGTCGATGTGAACTGGAATACGGCCACGCTGACGGCCCAGGGCGTCAGGGACACCTCGGATACAACCGGAACGAAAACCATCGGGTCCCCGGTCTTGGTCGATGGCGGCGAGACCTACAACGGCCATCGCATCGGATACAATTTCCGGACACAGAAGGGAAAGATCACCGTTGGGGACACCGAGATCGAGCAGGGATACTACCACGGCGAGGCGATCAAGAAAGTTGAGAAAGATGTGCTGTACGTCGCGGGCGGGCGGTACACGACGTGTGATGCAGAACATCCGCACTACTATTTCTACAGCCCGAAGATGAAAGTGATCCTGCGGGATCACATCGTTGCAGAGCCGGTCTATTTCTATATTGCTGATGTTCCGGTCTTTGCGCTTCCCTTTGGAGTCTTTCCCAACAGGTCCGGTCGCCGGTCGGGCATCATCGCTCCGGCCTACGGCGAAGACGCGCGCCGGGGGAGATTCCTCAGCCATTTCGGCTACTACTGGGCGATCAGCGACTACATGGATCTCGCGACAACGTTCGATTGGTACACGCGCGGAGGATGGTTGAACCGGTCGTTGTTCCGGTATGCACTCCGGTACAACTTCACCGGCTCGGTCTCTGCGAACGTCACGAGTCTCCGCACGGGTGAGCCGGGCGATCCCGGGAGAACCGAGCAGCGGGACTACAACATCCAGCTCACGCACAACCAGCAGATCGATCCGACCACCCGCCTCGACGCCAACTTTACCTTTGCCTCGGGATCGTATTTTCGGAACGTAAGCTCAAACCTCAATGAAATCCTGAGGCAGAATATCATCTCGAACGCGACCCTCTCCAAAACCTGGCAGGAATCGAACCGCAACCTCACCATCAATATCTATCGGGATCAGAACCTTGTCACAGACGATGTGGAAGAGCGGCTGCCGTCGATTTCGTTTTCACAGGGCCAGTTCTTTCCATTCCGGCGATCGTCCCCGGCGCGGGCGTCTGGGACCGATCCTATGAGCGAGTACTCGTGGTACGAAATGATCGGGATCAGCTACAATGCCCAGGGGCAATACAATCGCTCGAAGCGATTTGAAATCATCAAGAGCAAGGTCACCCCGCAGGTCGACAGCCTGAAAAAGGAAAACAGGAATGAGCGCGGGGGAGTGAACCACCAGGTATCGATAAGCGCGTCTCCGAAGGCCGGGTATCTCACCATTTCACCCTTCCTTAGCTACAACGAGAAGTGGTACGGAAAGAGCATCGAGCGGGATACGCTGGGCGAGCGAGAAGTCAGCGGCTTCCAGGCGGTCCGGACGTTCTCCACGGGCCTCTCCGCGTCGACAAGGTTCTTCGGGATCTTCCAACCTCAGGTGTTCGGCATTACGAGCATTCGCCACACGGTGACGCCAAACCTGACCTTCAGCTACCAGCCGGATTTTTCCGACCCGCGCTTCGGATACTACGGAAGATACATCGACAGGAGCGGGAAGGAAGTAGTGTACAACAGGTATGAGCGGGAGATCTACGGGGGAGCCCCGCGCGGACGACAGCAGAGTCTGGGCCTTTCCGTCGGTAACCTCTTTGAGATGAAATATCTGTCCTCCGACACGGCACAGCAGGAAAAGAAGATCCAGTTGATGAACATCGGTGCGAACATCTCGTACAACTTTGTTGCGGACAGTCTTCGTCTCTCGCCTCTCAGCCTCTCGTACCGGACGGACATCGGGAATGTCCTGAACATCAGCGCGTCAACGACACACGACTTCTACATGTTCGATCCCGCAGCGGGCGCGCGGGTCAACAGGTTTGTCTGGTCGAACAAGCAGATCTTTCCGGACCTTACAAGCGTTTCCCTAAGTCTTTCAACGTCGCTGAGCGCTCCGAAGAAGGAGACGACCACAAAGGGCCCGGCCTCCCGGACAGCGGAGCTCCCACAGGAGCAACAGCCGGGGCAGATCGGCCAGCCGGCTCAGATGAGGTCATACACTGGCTTGTTTGAAGAGGAGACCCCGGATTTCAGCATTCCGTGGAACCTGACGCTGGGATATACATTCACGCAGAGCCAGCACGATCCGAGGCGAAAGATCCGCAGCTCATCGATCAACGCCAGCCTGTCGTTCAATCTCACCGAGAACTGGAGGTTCTCGACGAGCGGGAGCTACGATTTCATCCGGAAGGAGTTCGCGGCACCGAGCGTCAACATCTATCGTGATCTGCATTGCTGGGAAATGAACATCACGTGGTTCCCGATGGGCTTCTACCGCGGGTACCGCCTTGAAATTCGTGTCAAGGCGCCACAGTTACAGGACTTGAAGATCACCAAGCAGGGGAGCGAGAGGGGGACGTATTATTAGCGGGGATGAAGCTGTGTGGGTGAGGAGTGAAGAGAAAAGAGTAAAAAGTAAGCGAGGGAAGATGGGAGATAGAAGAAGGGAGAAGGAAGATGTGGGAAGGAACTATCTCGTCAATGATCCAATCACTCGCTGACCCGATGGCTCGATGGTCAGATGACTCAATTCTTCATGCAGATTTCCTCTCCTCGTACAGATAGATCGGTTCTTTCGACTTCAGGATGGTGTCCCTGGTGACGACGCACTTGGAGACATTTCGCCTCGAGGGGAGCTGATACATAATATCGAGCATCACTTCTTCGATGATGGAGCGCAGGGCACGCGCGCCCATTCCCCGCTCCATCGCCTTGTCCACAACAGCCTTCAGCGCGGTATCTTCAATCTCCAACTCGACCCCCTCCATCATGAACAGCTTCTTGTACTGTTTGACGATGGCATTCCGCGGCTCGGTGAGGATATTCAGAAGCGCCTTTTCGTCCAGGGAGTGGAGGGTCGCGACGACCGGCAGCCGTCCGACGAACTCCGGGATCAACCCGTACTTGAGAAGGTCGTCGGGCTCGACCTGGGCGAGGTACGTATCGGTCGATTTGTGATGCTTGCCCTTGATGTCTGCCCCGAATCCCACGGGGTTTTGGCTTACCCGCTTTTCGATGATCTTGGCAAGACCTTCAAACGCACCACCGCAAATGAAGAGAATGTTTCTCGTATTGATGTTGATGAGGTTCTGTTCGGGATGTTTCCTTCCCCCCTTGGGAGGTACGCCGGCAATGGTGCCCTCAAGTATCTTCAGGAGCGCCTGTTGGACCCCTTCGCCTGAGACATCCCTCGTGATCGATGCGCTGTCGCTCTTTCGGCTGATCTTGTCGATCTCATCGATGTAAACAATGCCCCGCTCAGCTTTCTCGATATTGTATTCGGCGTTCTGGAGTAAATAGACGAGGATCGTCTCGACATCGTCACCGACGTAGCCGGCTTCCGTTAGTGTGGTGGCATCGGCAATGGCGAAGGGGACATCGAGGATGCGAGCAAGCGTCTGGGCGAGGAGCGTCTTTCCCGTTCCGGTCGGACCGATCAGGAGGATGTTGCTCTTTTCGATCTCGACCTCGTCGAGGTTCTGCAGGTTGTCGTTCGAGTCGATGCGCTTGTAGTGATTGTACACGGCGACGGCCAGTGTGCGTTTCGCATGCTCTTGGCCGACCACGAATTCGTCGAGTGCCTTCTTGATCTCCACTGGCGTCAGGGCTGAGCGTGCGCTGGTGCGCTTCGCGCTGATGGCAGCCATATTGCTCCGGATGATGTCAACGGAGCTTGAGACACAGAGGTCGCAAATATACACATCCGGACCTGCAATGATGCTGCTGACCTCTTCTGCGGAGCGTCCGCAGAAGGAGCAGACGATCTTGTCTCCCGGTTTTGGCTTCTGACTCATACTCGGTCCGATGCTATCCCTGATAATCGCCCCGGGGAGGCGAACGGCTAGGGCTTCTCCTTCTTTGCTTCCACCAGTCGCTTCACCAGGATGTTGTCGATCAACCCGTAGTCCTTTGCTTCCTGCGAGGACATGTAGTAATCGCGGTCCGTGTCCCGCTCAACCTGATCGACCGCCTTTCCAGAATGGTGTGAGATGATCTCGTTGATGCGCCGCTTGGTCCTGAGGATTTCCTCAGCCTGGATGCGGATGTCCGACGCAGCTCCCTGCACGCCTCCCCACGGTTGGTGAATCATGATGCGCGCGTTGGGGAGCGCCGTCCGCTTTCCCTTCTCTCCGCCTGCCAGAAGAACAGCAGCCATACTCGCAGCCATTCCGATACAGATCGTTGAAACGTGTGGCCGAATGTACTGCATCGTATCATAAATCGCAAGACCGGCGGTGACGCTGCCGCCCGGGCTGTTGATGTAGACGTGAATGTCTTTGTCCGGATCTTCCGATTCCAGGAAGAGCAACTGTGCGATGACGAGGCTGGCGATCGTGTCGTCGATCGGCATCCCGATGAAGACAATCCGCTCCTTGAGGAGGCGGGAGTAGATGTCGTACGCCCGCTCACCTCGTCCGGTCTGCTCGACGACGATGGGAACAAGCTGGTTGTAGATCTCGCGCGTGCGGGAACTCATGCTGGGGGTCATCCTTTCACAAGTCTGTTCGACAGCGCTGTGTCGTCAATTTCTTTCACCTTGGTGTTGCTGATCAACAACTCTATGAGCTTATCGCCAACCAGACGGTCCTTGATCTGATCGGACGACTTATAATACGTGATTAATCGTTCCTTATCAATCCCGATTTTGGGCGCTTCCCGCTCGGCGAGCAATTCCAGCGTCGCATCGTCGACGACGAGGTTCTCGGCTTTGATAATCTCTTCCCGCAAGAGCGCCCACTTCGCTTGGAAGATGGCATACGCCCGGTTTTCCTGGAAGAACTTCTCGACTTCGAAATCAGCAGGAAGTTCCTTCTTCGGGTACTGGTTTCGGATCTCCTCCAGCAGGCCGTTCAGCACACTCCGGATGAGGGATTCGGGTACCTGGAACTCGTGCAGGCGGATGATCTCACTCACGATTGCATTTACCAAATTGCGCCGGTTCTTTTCCTTCCAGTAGACTTCCAGATCGCGCTTGATGCCCTCACGGAAATCCTTGACATTCGTGATCTTCTCCTTCGTCACCTTCTTCGCAAACTCATCGTCCAGCTCAGGCAGGATCACTTTTTCGACCTTCGTGACGGTGGCCTTGAGGTTCACCTTGTGGTTGTGGTCGCCGTGTTGATGCTCGAACCGGATGTGGTGCTCACCCCCTTTCTCGGCCGACCGTAAAGCATCTTTGAAGGGCTGCTCGAGTTGGGGATCGGCAAGGTAGAAGCGCGCGTTGTCGGACTTCTTTCCAATAATCGGCAGGCCGCTGTCGTCGAGCTCCTGGAGTTCGGCCGAGACGACGTGCCCCTCATCCGTCACGCGATCGACTTCTTCTCGCGAGCTGTTGATCTTCCGGAGTCGTAGCAGTTCTTCCTCGACTTCCTCCTCCGTAGACCTGTGAACGACCGTCTCCACGGAGAGCCCTTTGTACTTCTTCAGCTCAATTGTCGGCCGGACATCATACCGGATCTTGAAGCAAAGGCTCTCCCCGCGGCGGTAGTCGATATCGACCAGAGTCGGGTCACCAATGGGTTGAAGATCCTTTTCTTTCACAACCTGCCGGTACAACTCAGTCGCGATCGTCTCGAGGGACTCGTGCTCGATCAATTCCCCGTACAATCTCCTGACAAGCTCAATCGGAGCCTTTCCCTTCCGGAATCCCTTGATGTCGACTTTCGGTCGGTATTCTTTGTATGCTTTCTCGAAATGGGGTTGAAGGTCTTTCGCATTGGCCAGGATCTCGACCTCGCGGGAAACTTCCGACAGTGTGTTGAGTGTAACCTCCACGAAACAACTCCTTTACGATGGGAAGTGAATGAGTGGTTCGTACCGCTCTTCGGACGGGAAACCATTGGCGCGAAGAGGAAACCGCTATGCCCGCCGCAGGCGCATGTCGCATTCCCTACTCGACGTGACCCCCGTGGGTAGAGGCCGAGAACCCAACTTGGGTTGCCCCATCCCGCAAATGGCTGTGGGCACGGAGGGACTTTCCGCCAGAGGCGGATCAGCCTCCGGCTGAGAACCCTCACAAGTTAGCTCAGCCCGTGAACCTCTCGTGGGTAGAGGGGGAGTCGAACCCCCATGGGTTTCCCCACTAGCTCCTAAGGCTAGCGCGTCTGCCAGTTTCGCCATCTACCCAAGGAAAGTGCTGAGCGACATCACTGCCGTCCATTGATGATTTCTCCCGATGGGCAGCTCCGCTCCAAGCAAGATGGAAATAGCTCTCTCCGAAACGAAAAAATCCTCAACACCGTTGCGTTGTGAGGATTTCGCTGCCAGGCTGGCTCTCGTAAGTTCGCCTGCACGCTCAATATACGAAGAATTGCGCGAAAAGCAAAGAAGGGCTATCGAGCCGCTTTCTGGAGCTCGTTAAGTTTGTCGAGGAAATTCACGGCATCCTGACGAACAGGGTCGATGTTGATGGCCCGATTGAAGTATTCACGTGCCTTCTGGTAATTCTTGGCTGTCTGGTGTGCAAGGCCAACCTGAATGTTCGTCTGATAGCTGTTGGGACTGAGCGCGAGTGCTTGCTCGAAGTGTGCGATCGCGCGTGCAAGGTCACCATCTCCCATGTAGGCAACGCCAAGATTATAGTGGATCTCCCAGTAGTCATTTCCCCGGGCGAGCGCGCGCGTGAGCACATCGATCATCGGCTTGAAATTGCCGCTCTTGCGGTAGAGGCTGTATGCTTCGCGGTACGCACTGAGATACAGCGTGTCAAGCTGATACGCCCGCTCCAGGAAGGTCAATGCGCGGATCGGATCCCCCGTGCGGGCGAAGAATTTCCCCCAGAGGTACGCAGCGTAGGCCACATCCGGCGCAATTCTTGACGCTTCTCGGTACCGCTCGGAAGCGAGCGCGTTGTTACCTGCCTTTTCGGCCGCGGACGCCTCGTCCAGAATCCTCATGACATCCGCGGAAATTCCTTGTTCGTGAAGATTGATGACAACGCGCATCTGGTCGAGTCGACCCGAAAGCTCCGTATCATACGATGTGCGAAAGACCTTGAAGATCTCCTCCTTGGCGCCTGCAAGATTTCCCGCAGAGAAATCATTCACGGCTCGGAGCATGGAATAGATAGGCAGGGCGAACGAGCCGGAATCCTTCTGGAGGTTGTTCAGGAACTCAGGCGGAAAGAGAGCAGTGTGTCTGTTCAGACGTTCGCCGCACTGCCGAATGAATGTCTCGTATGACTCGGAAAGCTCGTACTTTGCCAGACGGGCCTCTATCTCTTCGGGAAGGGTAACCTTCAACGCTCCGCGGGTCGTATCGGCAAAGTCGAGCGAGGAAAAGGCATAGGCTAGAGCTTCGACCATATACTGATACAAATAGCCCGTCTTGCCGGTGGCACCCCCTTCGATAATCCACCGGACGTTCTGCTCGTCCAGTACAAGCTGCAGCGAATCCCGGACCGTTACGGTCCTCATCGCCGCGTCGCGAGCCTGGTCGATCAACGGTTTTATGGCTGGATCTGTGGCGTCGAAATTCAGCCGGGCATTGGGGAGAGAATCGGCGACAAATCTAAAAACGGGAGTGAATTCCCCCATGCGGGCAATTTTTTCCTTTAAAGGTAGATTGTCTGCCACGAAAACGGAGACGAACGCCGACCAACGATCCAGACTGTAGTCCCGAAATGCCCGGACACGCATATCGCGGATCTCTACATACTGGGGGAAAATCTCCAGGGTGTCGTTTTCCAATGCTCGTTCACTGGTAGCGATGGTTTCTCGGTATTTCTTCTCCTCGCTCGCTTTCCTGCCGGCGTCGAGTGCACCGATCACCGTGGAATACCCGGGCCAGTATTCCTGAGGAACTTTGAACTCCGCCTGGCTTGTCGCTTCACGTAGCTGGAACTGAACGAGGAACAGCTGGTGGAGGCGAAGCTCTCTGGAGAAGCCTACGAGGATTGACATTCCTGCGGTGTCCGTGATGACCTCCCCCTTCCAGGCGATCGGATAGGTCTGTCCGTCCTGATAGAGCTTGAGCTTCTGGAGCTCCTCCTTCACATAGTCTGCGTCAAGTGTCCAAGTGCCCGCAGGCCGAAACAGGAAATAGTAATACTCACCAGATGCAACGTTGTCGCTCGTGAGAGGAAAAGCCCTCATCTGGTTTGAGAGTTCGATTCTGGCGAAGCGCTCCCCGCTGAGGCCGAGCAACCGCGGTTCACGGACCTTCAGTTGGATAGATGGGACCTGTGCGAGGAGGTGCGAGAACGAGAGGCCAAGGGTTGCGAGGAGAAGCGGAAGTTTCGCTGCAGAGTGTTTCATTTCGATCAGCGTTGGGAGCAGAGGCCTAAAAATGTGGTGTGCATCACGTAGCCGTTGAAAATATAGAAAACGGGAGGCCGAGAAGCAACCTTCGGTCACCTTGACATTCTACCGAAAAATCTCGAATATCGTACAGGTGCATATGCAAACCCGCGCTCCACAGCTGCTTCTGCTGCTGGTGGGCCTCCCTTTACTCACCAGCGCACAACAGGAGATCTATGTTCAATCCCTCCACAGGACCAGCGCGTTTTCCTCAGCGATCCGAATTGGCACATCGAGCCGGCAGACCGGTATCATTGCGGTAGCTTCGATTGAACGATCGATCAAGCTGTATGATGCCGCAACACTCACCGAACAAGGGTCGCTCACGGGACTGGATCAGCCTGTCACGGCATTTACGCTTTCCCGCGACGGGTCGCTCCTCTTTCTGGCAAAAGCCGACGGTTCGGTCGCATCGTGGCGCGTGCACGATAGGTCATATGGAAAAGAATTCAATGCACACGCGACCGGCATTCTTGCTCTTGCCGAGCTGCCATCAGGATTACTGGCTTCCGCGGCGATAGACCGAACGGTCAAGGCTCTGGATCCTGCCGGCGGGAGGATCCTGAGCAGCATCACCATCCAGAAGGACGATATTGTCACTCTCGCTGGTCACCCTTCGGGGAAAATGGTGATCATTGGAACGGCTGGGGGATGGGTCAGGACGCTCGCTGTTCCCCAGCTGGAAGAAGGAAAGCGCTTCGACGCCAGGGGAAAGATCACCGCCCTGGCCCTACATCCCGACGGCAATTCGGTTGCCGTGGGGGGACTCGATGGCAGCGTTCGCCTGTGGAATCTGGAGGCTTCGACTCTCCAGGCAGCGGTCGCAGATCGGAAGGGACCCATTACTGCACTCACATTCGATCCCAGGGGCCGCTGGCTCGTCGCTGCGTCAGCCGATAGTACGCTCAATATCTTCGACGCTCGGTCCGGAGCGAAGGTGAAATCAATTGCCGAGAACGATGCGTATTTTACCGTGGCCTCATTTGTGGGAGAAGAGGTGCTCTTGGCTGGGACCTCAAAGGGGGTTCTGGAGACCTGGAGAGTGCTCGAGGCACCGCCGGATACAGACCCACCCGCTATTGCTCTCACGAAACCGCCGGCGAGTCAGGACGGGATCAGGGTCTCCCGAGAGATGTATGAGATTCAGGGAACGGTCCGGGACAGGAGCGGAATCCAGGGAATCTCGATCGATCGGGGCGTGGGCGGCATTGAAGTCACCGATGCAGCACCTCCAGATTCCGTCCAAGGATGGGTGACGAAGCTCTTTCGCGTTACCGTCAGGCTTGACAGTATCGGTATCAACACGTTTGAGCTGAGAGCTCTTGATGCTTTCGGCAATATCGCCAGGAGGACGGTTCGCATCACTCGACTCTCGAGCGATCAGGTCGTTGAGGTGATTTCTCCGGCGAACAACTTCGAGACGGACAAAACGTCTGTTCAGCTTCAATTTAAGGCGTGGTGTGTGGTCGCTTCCTACAAGGCGCATGTCAACCTCATTGAGATGGTTAACCGCTCGGATATCCGTGAGAAGCGCGAAGGAGATGTGTTTACAGAAGAGATCCCGCTCGTTATCGGATACAATCAGATCGAGCTCACGGCAACCTCGGCAACCGGCGAGAAGTTCTCAAAAACGCTCGGCGTCAATCGCAAGCTGTTCGGCGCGATCTCCGCTGGTCCGGGGGCCAAGCTTGCCCCGAAGGAGCGAGGACCCGGACCCCAGAGGTGGGCTGTCGTGGTGGGGATTTCGGAGTACACGCACAGGGGGATTCCGGCGCTGAAGTATGCTGAGAGCGACGCGCAGGCGTTTGCGGAGTTCCTCAAGAAGCCGGAGGGAGGCGGCTTTGAGCCGGACCATATGAGGATCCTGCTCAACAATGATGCGACGCTGGAAAACTTGAAAGAAGCGCTCATCGATTTCCTCTCCCATGCTATTGACAAAGACCTCGTGATTATCTTCTTCGCCGGGCACGGAGCGCCTGACCCGGCACGGCCGATGAATCTGTATCTTCTGACGCACGACGCGGATCCGTCACGGTTAGGCACAACCGCATTTCCCATGTGGGACATCCAGACAGTTCTTGCCCGGCATATCACGGCGAAGAAGATCGTGGTCTTCTCCGACGCGTGCCACAGCGGCGGGATCAGTGCTGATTTTGCAGCCCGGGGTGTGAACGTCACCGAGTCGAATCTCATCAACCAGTACCTTGCCGATCTTGCGCGAACCAAGGACGGCATTGTGGTCTTCACTGCGAGTGCGGCTGGCGAGGTGTCCCAGGAAATCCCGGAATTGGCTCACGGGGTTTTTACGTACTACCTTCTGGAGGGAATGAAGGGTCAGGCGGATCTCAATAATGACTATACCGTAACGATCAACGAACTTATGCAGTACGTCGAAGAGCAGGTCAAACGGAGGACCAAGGGCGCTCAAAATCCCACGCGCAGCCAAACGGCGTACGACAAAGATCTGACGATTTCACTGATTGCCCATTAGGGAGGGAGGTTGAATGATTCGTTCACTCGTTATCGCTGCCATCGTTTCATGTGCGATCGCCTTCGCGCAGGAAAAGCCCAACGTCAGCTTCGAATGGGCGTTCGGAACGCTCTCGGGATCGGGCGATGATGCAAAACTTGTGGTCATCCAACGGGACACGACGCTCTCATCGGGCGATGAGCTCAAAATGATGGTCAAACTCAAAGAGGACTGCTTCGTCTACGTTCTCCATGAGGGCCCCTCGGGAGAAATCTCGCTGAAGTTCCCGTACGATCTGAAACAGTTCACGACCGATTACAAAGTGGGGAAGAACTATTACATCCCTAAGGGGCGTCCGTGGTTCAAGCTCGATGCCAACGTCGGCCGAGAGACTTTCTACCTGTTAGCATCAGCCGAGCGGCTGCTCGACCTCGAAGCGCTGCTGGGCAAATACAAGGATGCCGAAGCTTCCGCCAGGCCATCGGCGGCAAAGGAGATCGTTGCGGAAATTCGCAATGTCCGCAAACACTACAAAACATTCACGACGTTTGCCGAGCGGCCGATCTCCATTGGAGGCAATGTCCGGAGCCTCACACGAGACGAGGCAACGCGACGTCCCGATGTGGCGCAAATCGCAGCCGAGATTACCGCCAACAACTTCTACGGCAAGACCTTTACCATTGACCACAAGTAGCAACCGAACAACGTGGGCCACAATCGGACTGATTGTGGCCTCGTTCCTCACCATCCATCTCCTCTTCTGGCTCTTGCCGAATGTGTTTGAGCCGTGGAACGCTCAAACCGTCGATCAGTTCTTCGTGTTTCGCTCGAATTACGATGCCCTCCGGCCTCGGTACGATAGCGCCGTCGTCCACGTCGATATCTCTGACGCTACGTTCAGGACGCTCGAAGACTCCTATTTGAATCGCCTCCACTATGCCCAGGTTCTCCGCAACCTTGCCGAAATGCGGACGGCACTACAGATCTGGGATTTCATTTTCCCGGCCAAGACTAACCTCCAGGAGGACAGTATCCTCGTGGTTGCTTCGGGGAACGCCCGAAACGCCTACTTCGGATTGGCGTTCAAAGTCTCTCAGGAACAGCTACCTCGCTCTGTACCTGGCCGCAGCAGAGCGGAACAATACCTGGAGATGACCAAGTGGAATGTCCAAATCGAAGGGGAGACGAGGCACATGTACTATGCCTTTGACCCCCTCATCACCTTCCCTGATCTTGCAGCGGCCTCAGAGGGGCTTGGATTCCTGAACATCAGTTTCGATCGCGATGGTGTTTACCGGCGAGTGCCGTTGCTCTATCGCTACCATGAAAGCTTCTATCCGAGTTTTGCGTTCCGTGCTGCCTGCGATTACCTCGGTGTGACGCCGAACCGGGTCGTTCTGAAGCCGGGTACCAGCATCACGCTCAAAGACGCGAGCTTGCCCGGTAAGCAACCCCGGGATATCATCATTCCCGTGGATGAATCAGGGAACATGCTCGTCAACTACATTGGCCCCCTGGTCGGGGAGGATAGCGTACACTCAATGTCGCATTACGATTTCGCTGAGATCCTGCGGGCATCGGACGATCGCATGGAGCTGGAGATGTGGGGGGATGAGCTGGCCGCTAAAATCGCTGTGGTTTCAGAGGTGCGGACAGGTGCCTCCGATGTCGGGCCGGTTCCCACCGACAACCATCTCCCCCTGAGCAGCGTTCACTCCAACGTCCTCAACACGATCTTGACAGAAAACTTCTTACGGGAAGCAAGCGATCTGGAATCCCTCGCGACGGAGTTCCTAGTGATCATCGTGATGGTCGGGCTTGCACTGCGTCTATCATCCAAAAACTTCTCGCTGGGTTCGGTCGGATTGATCCTCGTGTACTTCCTTTTTGCAGGATTTCTCTTTCTCTTTGCGAACGTTGTCATCAATGTGCTGCGGCCGGTGCTGCAAATCGCGCTGGCGGCGTTCACCGTCGTGGCCTATCGGTACGTGAACGAGCAAAAGCAGAAGGAGGTCTTGCGGCGGTCGTTCGAGGCATACTTCCCGCCATCGGTCGTCCGGCGCATCATGCTCAATCCGTCGCTTGTCACCGCTGCGGGTCAAAAGAAAGAACTGACGATCCTCTTCAGCGACATCAAGAGCTTCACTACCTATTCCTCAACGCTCACGCCGGACGAGATCCAGAAACTGCTGAATGAATACTTCGACGCCATGGTCGAGATCGTCTTCAAGTATGAGGGGACGGTCGACAAGTTCATTGGTGACGGTCTAATGGTGTTCTTCGGCGATCCCGAGCCGCAGCCGGATCATGCGGTGCGGTGTGCGAGGGCGGCAATTGAAATGCAGCAGAAATGCCGCGAGCTCAAATCACAGTGGGTCAAAGAGGGCAGATTTCCGCTGATGATCCGCATCGGTATCAATACCGGTCCCGTCGTCGTCGGCAACATGGGATCCGACCGCCGCCTCTCCTACACAGTCCTCGGTGCCGACGTGAACCTCGCTCAGCGGCTTGAGGCGAACGCACCTGTGGAAGGCATTATGATTTCCCAACGCACCTACGAGCTTGTGAACGACCACGTCCCAACCCGCCCGCTCGATCCGATCAAGGTCAAAGGCCTTGACGAACCGATTAGGGTGTATGAGATTCCTGTGCCGACGCAAGAGAGAGCAAAGCAAGCGGCTGTGCCCGAGTAGCAACCCCGCGTTTATAGTTCCCATCTCGTGACGATCACCTCAGCGGAGACGAATGAGCACGATTGGCCAGCCCCCTGCGGTGGTGCCAATGATGAGTTAGTTTTTTCCCACCCAGTCATTGGCGACCTGTCGTGGGAAGAATGCCTCTGGCGCCGGTGGCCGGTGTGCCAGAGAGCTGTGTGGCCTGATGGTGCTATACTGCCTCCTCCAGCGTTCCGTGATGCCATTTTCCTCCAAGACTCTATTGAAGATCTCACCGTTCAAGAGCTCGTCTCGCAGCTTCCCGTTGAATGGCTCGATGAAGACCGTCTTGACACCAAGCTGGCTAAGCCAACGTTGGACCATCTCTGCCGCGAACTCCGAGCCGTTGTCCGAGCGAAGATACTCTGGCGCTCCCCGAAGGATGAACAGCTCTAAGAGCTGATACAGCTCTACCTCCTCCTTTTTGCTCCAACATATCAAATTTACTAACTTGACATTGGATCACTTTCCGAGGGCGCGTCAAACCATTTGCCACAAACGTGAAGATCGAGGCTATTATGAGACAAACAAAGCTAGCGATAGTGGCATTGGCACTTCTCTTGTCAATGGCAAATGCCTCTGCTCAGCAGTCAGATCCGCTGTATGAGCGGCTGAAAGCACAGTTCAGTGCCGGCTTTGGAAGCCGCTATGAACTAGACGTGTTCGTCAACGTTGATAGCTCACTTGGACGACCTCGAGGTATCTTCAACAACTACAGGATCGAAGATCCATACGGCACGCTCGCGCACTGTGTTATCTTTGCAGCCAATGGGGTCTTTCAGGACGATGACATGCCGGCGGGATTCATTGGCGTTTACAAAGGGGGAGAGTTCCTTTGGTGCTCCGATACGTTGATCGACAACTACGGCATACGCTTCAACTGGATGGTTGCGGCGACAGACTTGAATAATGACGGCAGTGTCGAAATCATACTCGGCATGTCCGGTGGAAGTCGCAGTGAGCTCGAGTATCTCTGGATTGCCAGCTGGGATGGTCAGTCTGGCGTGATCATCAATGATGCAGAAGCAGGTCCGCTCGTCGGGAAAGTGTCGAAAATCGGGGGCTTTTTCGGTTCGTTTGAGTTCAAGGATCTCAATGGAGATGGGATCAAGGAGATTATCAGCACATGGTACGTGAGCGACGAATCAGAGGAAACAGGGCAGGCGATCTATAGCTGGAACGGTCAGAAATATGGCAAGTGGGCTGGTGGTCCCCAGTTTCCGCCAAGTGGGTACCTCCCGCGGAACAGGCTGACTGCAACAATAAAGGCAATGGCCGTGAGGATGCTGGATACGTATCGGTATCAATATGTTGTCGAGAACGGCCCTACCAGTCAACAAGAAGTCAACGAAGTCCTTGTCGCTGCCCGCACAGATTCCGTGCGGAACGGAGTGGGGCCGGAAAGATGGGAGTTCTTTGTGCATCTAAGGGCGAAGGTTGGCTGGGTTCTTCCACCATTCCAGAAGCAGTTTATACCCCCCGGAGGATCTGACTCAAGATTCGCGTATGTGAGCACTGGATTGCCTGCGCCCGTATCTTGCTATGTACGCGGACGAAACGAGACGCTTCAGCCTAGACCGGCATTTAATGAGGAGAACTGGTATGCAGACGTTGTCGGGAATTCCTATGTCGCTACCACTGTGGGCGCCGTAGATGTACCGTCTCCTCTCGTCCCGACAACTTCTTTGGATACGCTTTTGTCGAACACCACCCAATCCCGGTCGGTCGGTTGGATTACGGATCAACCAACGGCAGAGAGGTACCTCGGTTACCTCAGTTCAGCGAGAACGGCACTTCAGCAGAACAATGCGAGCGCAGCTCGATCGGCGCTCAAACAGATTCTACGCGACGTTGAGGTCGATAGCTCAACCACGCTGACGAGCGAAGCCTATGCCCTGCTGCGCTTCAACACAGAGTATCTCCTAAACCAGCTACCGTCAGAGGTGTCGATTGATGACCTTATCCGTATGAAACACCAGGCAGAGGCCAAGGGCTGGATCGGTGATAGGAACTTTGTCAAGGAGCTGGACAACGGTTTGGA
>Ga0194111_10001473_pt1 | contig 29032 bp, 25 predicted proteins | sample TA2KigC300mmetaG_FD_146194 | JGI IMG/M metagenome (GOLD analysis project Ga0194111, IMG submission 146194) | Freshwater microbial communities from Lake Tanganyika, Tanzania - TA2015033 Kigoma Deep Cast 300m | ecosystem: Environmental > Aquatic > Freshwater > Lake | place: Tanzania: Lake... | reverse complement strand
CCCAACATGAGCAAAAGCGGCTCAAGAAAAGCCTCCAGGCGACCACGGGCCTCGAGCAATTCTTGTTTGTCCATGCTCCCCATGTTTGCACATGGGAAATTAATTGTCAACACTTAACGTTATAGTAGTAATCAGTAATCAGTTTTTTATATTGGAAGAAAGATTATATCTAAATTTTAAAGAAAGATGGAGAGGAGTGCAATGTCCTGGGAATGGTGAAGATTTGGGCCGAGGAGAGAGCACTGCCATCAGACAGGAAAATAAAACCCCCAATTGCATGTTTTATTTTTCTGATTACTGGCCACTGATCACTGGCACTGACCACTGACCAGTGATAAACCCGTGCCTTGACAAATCTCCCGGACAGAGTATCATGGCTTTGTACACTTTTCTCTGAGGCCGGAAATGATCAACTACGTCGCTTACCGCAAGTTTGTCACCCTGAAAAGCGGCAAAAGGGTGATGTTTCGTTTTCTCAATGAACAGGACCGGGAAGGATTGATCCAACTCTTCCAGGAAGCCCCGGAGGAGGACACCCGGTTCCTGAAGCAGGACGTTAAGGACCGGAAACTCGTCAATTTCTGGGTGGACCACATCAATTATCGCAAAGTCCTACCCCTGGTGGCGGTGGACCTGGAAACCAACGAGCTTATCGCCGACGCCACCCTCCACCGGGGCAAACATGCGGCCAAACATATCGGCGAGGTCCGCATCTTTGTATCCCGGAGCTTCCGCAACCTGGGGCTGGGCTCCATGATGCTGGACGAAATCATCCACCTGGCTTTTCAGGAAAATCTGCTGCTGCTTAAAGCGGAAGTGCTGGCGGAACACAAAAAGGTCATCAAGGCATTTCGGACCAAGGGTTTTGAAATCAAAGCCCATCTGGACGACTATTTTATCCGCAAAGACGGCGTGGCCCACGACGTGGTCCTGATGATGCGCCACGTCCAAAAGCGGGATGAGGCGGAGTTTTAGAGGCAGTGAGCAGTAAACAGTGACCAGTGATCGGTGATCAGTGAACAGTTAACAGTATTCGGTAATCTGTTGATTATTATATTAAATCTATCCATGGAAAGGTGGGCTTTTGCTCACTTATTGTTATTAAGGGGAAAACCAATATTTTTCCGTGGAAATGGCTTACAGCGTTAGCCTGATACAATCTGTCACCGGTCCCTGCTCACTCACTGATTACTGTTCACAGTTCACCGGTCTCTGTTCTAAGGAACTTGTCTATGGGTCGGGTTACCTCCGGCCTGGAAGTCTTTCTCCGCGATCCCCCGGCCTGGGCTAACAGCGCCCGGCTGGGCCTCCTGTCCCATCCTGCCAGTGTAGATTCCCAATACCGCAGCGCCCGGGAGCTCATCTTCCACCGCTTCCCCGGCCAACTCCGGCTCCTGTTCAGCCCCCAACACGGCCTCCTGGGGGAGAAACAGGACAACATGATCCCCTCCGCGGACTTTATGGACCCGGTCCTGAAACTTCCCGTGGTCAGCCTTTACGGCCCCCGGATGATGCCGCCTCCCGAAGCTTTGCAGGGAATAGACGTTCTTCTGGTGGACCTAATGGACGTGGGGACCCGGGTCTACACTTTTGCCACCACTGTGGCCTGGGCCATGGAAGTGGCGGCAAGGACGGGAACCCGGGTGGCCATCCTGGACCGGCCCAATCCCATCGGCGGGGTGCAAGTGGAAGGGAATATGCTGAAGCCGGAGTGGGCCTCCTTCGTAGGGCCGTATCCCCTGCCCATGCGCCACGGCTTCACCCTGGGGGAATTGGCTCTTTATTATAACGCCGCCCAAAACCTAAGATGCGAACTGGAGGTGATTCCCGCCCGGGGATGGCGCCGGGGGCACTACTGGGACGCGGCCGGCCTCCCCTGGGTCCTGCCCTCCCCCAATCTCCCCACCCTGGAGGGGGCCATGGTCTATCCCGGCCAGGTGCTGCTGGAGGGGACCAACCTCTCCGAAGGCCGGGGCGCCACCCGGCCCTTTGAGCTTTTCGGCGCTCCCTTCCTGGAGACGGGAAAAATCAAAGCCCAACTTGAAGGAGAAGACTTACCTGGCGTGATTTTCCGGGAAGCCTTTTTTGAACCCACTTTCCACAAATGGGCCGGTGAACTATGCCGGGGGTTCCAACTGCACGTCACCGATAGGCGGACCTTCAAGCCTTACTACACCACCCTGGCCCTGCTAGCGGCCATCCGGCGGCTGCACCCGGATCAGTTCGCCTGGCGCCAGCCCCCTTACGAATACGAAACCGAAAGACTGCCCATTGACCTCCTCACCGGCGACGCCGCCATCCGGGAGGGCCTGGACCAGGACGTCCCGGTCCAAGACCTGGAAGCCGCCTGGCAACGGGAACTGGCCGCGTTTTTGGAAGCGCGGCGGGAGTTTCTGCTATACGAGGAGTAAACGAAGGTTAGACTCTTGGCTTATATGGGAGATGATCCGGAGCAACCGCCACCGGTCGGGGGCCTCTTCCGGGTTACTTGCGCAGGAGCTCCGCTATTTCCTTCGGGGCGCGGGCAATAACGGCAAGAAAAGCTCGCGCCGGTTGATCTGGTTGGGATCGCCCTTGTTCCCAATCTCTAAGCGTTCCCAGGGGAATATGATAGCGCGCCGCGAATTCTTCCTGGGTCAACCCCAGGGCGCGGCGCAGCGTCTTCACCCGCGGCACGGGCCGGAGTTGCGCCTGCCCTTTGGTCAACGGCGGGTTATCGGAATCGCTCGCGGCGGCGGCCTCGATGTCGGCCTCACTCATGGGCGCGATCGGCGTAACGGGCAAGACCTCTTCGGCGCCATCTGGCTTACGCTTTATGAGCTTGCCATCACGTTGCATTTTGACGGTAGTAGTTGTCTTTCTCATGTTTCGTTGCCCTGCGGGCCGAGATAATACGGAGGCGTAAATTTTTGAGTTTGGTTGCGGCCTTAGGCCGCGATGTGCCACTAAATTTTTTCAAGTTGATAGTCCTGCTCGAAATATGGAGATTCTTTTTCGCAACCTCTATTGATTAACTTTTGGGAGCTTAGGCAATAATTCGGAAGAAGAGAAGGGGAAAAGGAACCTTTGGCCAAAAATATTTCGGGGCCGCGCCGGATTGGGGTCCGTTCGGGGTTATAAGAGATAAAGGCGATGATCATGAGCCTGAAAATCCCAACCAAACCCCAAGGAGACCCTTATAATGAAGAAAATCAGGATTCCGGTAATGCTCTTGCTGGCCCTGGCCCTGACCCTGGGCCTGGCGGCCGCCTCTTATGCTCAGAAGGGCATGGGAATGGGCATGGGCATGAACCTCACTCCGGAGCAGGCCGGCCAGATGTTCGACCTGCGGCAGAAATTCATGAATGACACCGTGGACCTGCGCAAACAGATGGCCATGAAGCGGGCGGAGATGGCGGCCCTGTGGAAGGCGGAGAATCCGGACCAGAACCAGATTCAGGCCAAGCAGAAGGAAATGAACGCCCTGCGGGAGCAGATGCAGGAGCGGTCCCTGGCCTTCCGGCTGCAAGCCCGGAAGATTGCCCCCCAAGGTTTCATGGGCGGCATGGGCCGTGGCTGCGGCATGGGCCCCGGCGGGGGCATGGGTCCTGGTGGCGGCATGGGGGGCCCGGGACTGTTATGGGGCGCAGGGGGGCAGGGCCGGAGTTGGGTTTGACTGACTCTGTCCCCCCCACTCCCCTGAGATCGTTAAGAATCAAACCGCAACAATCTCGAGAGAAGGCAATTGTTGGACGATATGAGGGGTATGGCGAGCCAGCCCCTCTTTTTTTGGTTTTCAGTTTTCGGTTTTCGGTTTTTGGCTAAAAGTATACGGAATATCTATAAGTTATGTGATTTACGGGACATTTGAAAAGCTAGTCAGGGTTAATTGCTGGATGACCTGGGACAAAGTTACATATTTGACAAATAATGAGGCTATTTAATTACAAAATTGAATTAAAATCTGCGCAATGAGGGCAGGAAACCGGCCTGGACGCCTAACAGGGGGACTGGCAGGATTCTTGCGCCATGCTTATATTAAAAAATAAGCCGATTGAATCTGCAGCCGCAGATGTCGGCAGAATAACCCGGCTCTTTCGGAGGTGCTGCGCATGTTCCATTCACTGCCCCTGACGGCGTGGCTGGCGTTGCGGATAAGATACTTAAGGCTGGACCCTGGAAGTAGCGGAAGTGCGAGGAAATATGGAATTTTTGAGTGGATACTTTGAGATGGGGGGACTGTTGTTCTGTCTGGTGGTGCAGGTAGGGGCATTATTCCTGTGCCGGGGCCTCACTCCCCCTAAAAAAGAAGATATGTTCTGGTAATTCCGGTGGTGAAAGCCAGGACCTTTGGGGTCCGGTGGGCGAGTTTCAGTTACCAGTTTGTAAAAAGTTCTGACAACTGCAACTGTTAACCTGGCACTATCCTGTCCCCTTTATTTTCTATCCCCATTCTCCATTCTGGAAAAGGCGTTGGTGGCGGCGGGTACAATCATGCTCGCCGCCACCGGCTCCTTGTTGCCATCATGAAGCCGGGGAGGGCCTCTCTTTCCCGGTTTAAAGCTCAACCCAGGGACCCTTCACGCCTTCCTTTTCATCTCTTGCCACATTTTCATCTTCAGCCTGGGGGAATTCTTGAAAATTTCCCCGGAATGGCTTAAACTAATGTAAGAAAATTGAGTTAAATTAGACAGATTACCCCATATGCCAGTTTTGCCCATCCGCCAGTTGCCTGACCCGGTATTGCGAAAGCAGGCCAGGGAAATTACTGAGCTTAACGGAGACCTCCAGCGGTTGATCGACGACATGACCGAGACCATGTACGCCGCTCCGGGACTGGGGTTGGCCGCCCCCCAGGTGGGGGTACTTCAGAGACTCATAGTCTTTGATGTGTCCCACCGGGACGGGGGACCCCGGGACCTCCAGGTGGTCATCAACCCCTGCATCACCACCCGGGAGGGGGAGGTGACCCGGGAGGAGGGCTGTCTGTCCGTGGCCGACTTTTCCGCCGAAGTGAAGCGCCATGCCCGGGTCACGGTCACCGGCCTGGACCGGGAAGGACAACCCCTTACCATCAAGGGGGAGGGGCTGCTGGCCGTGGTGCTCCAGCACGAGGTGGACCATCTGGACGGCATCTTGTTCATTGACCACATCAGCCGCTTGAAAAGGAGTCTATATTTAAGACGGCTCAAGAAAAAGGCGGCGGCCAGGTGAAGTCCGGGCCCTGGCGCCTCATTTTCCTGGGCACTCCGGCCTTCGCCCTGCCTTCCCTGGAAGCTTTGCTGGACGCGGGGGAAGAAGTGGCGGCAGTGGTGACCCAGCCGGACCGGCCCCGGGGGCGGGGCCAGTTGGTCACACCCTCGCCGGTGAAGGAACTGGCATCGGCCCGGGGCTTGCCGGTGCTCCAACCCCAGCGCCTTAAAGACCCGGCCCTGATCCGGACTCTGGCGGATTTGAGGCCCGAACTCATGATCGTGGTGGCCTATGGGCGGATTCTGACCCATGAAATCCTGGCTCTCCCGTCGGTGGGTTTTCTCAATGTTCATGCGTCCCTGCTCCCCCGATACCGGGGCGCGGCCCCCATTAACTGGGCGCTGATTAACGGGGAGAAGGAAACGGGGGTCACCGTCCAATGGGTTAAATATGAGGTGGACACCGGCGACATCTTTCTCCAGGAGCGGGTTCCCATCCTGGAGGGGGACAACGCCGGCGCCCTCTCCGCAAGGCTGGCCCAGCGGGGGGCGGCGCTTCTGGTCCGGGCCTTGGAGATGCTCCGCCAGGGGCAGGCCATCCGGAAGCCTCAGAGCGAAGAGGGAGTGAGCTACGCCCCGCCTCTCACCAAAGAGATGAGCCGGATCAACTGGCAGCTTTCCGCCCCGGAAGTGGCCGGCTGGATCAGGGGTCTGGACCCCCGCCCCGGGGCGCGGACCCTGTGGCAGGGCCAGTTTTTGAAGCTCTTCGGAGCCAAGGTTTTAAAGGCTGCGGGGCGCTCGGGGCCGCCGGGCGCGGTGCTCCGCCTCCACCCCCACGGGGGACTGGAAATCGCCTGCGGCCAGGGGAGCGTTCTAATTAAGGAGCTCCAGCTTTCCGGGCACAAACGGCTGCCGGCAGCGGAATTTATCCGGGGAAACCCTTTGCTGAAGCAGGTTTTGGAATAGGCGCATGGATGAGTCGGCCCACATTTTAGACGGCGGCAACGCTCTAAGGCCTCAGAAGCGCATCTTCCTGGGCCTGCTGGTAGTCACCTGCCTGCTGTTCACCGCCATCCTGGGAGTACTCTGGTACGTCCCCTACATAGGCCTCACCAGCCTCCATCCCCGGCTGCCCCTCATCCTGGGAACTTTCTTCTTTGTTTTGCTCGGCCTGGTCTTCGGGATTGTGTTCATCCTGGCCTTCACGGTGCTGCTGGGCCGGGATTTATTCTTTTCCCGGAAGCTGCGGGGGGTGGTGATCAAACTGCTCCTGCCCCTGATGAGCGGGGTGGGGAAACTCTGCGGTGTTTCCAAGGACCAGGTGCGCCGCTCCTTTATCGAAATCAACAACCAATTGGTGCTGGCCCAGCATCCCCGGGCCACCCCGGACAAGCTGCTGTTGCTCATGCCCCATTGCCTGCAGTTTCACGAATGCCAGTTTCGCATCACCGGCAGCACCTTGCACTGCAAACGCTGCGGCAAGTGTCCCATCAAGGGGTTGGCGGAGCTGTCGGAAAAGTACGGAGTGGGGCTGGCCGTGGCCACCGGCGGCACCCTGGCCCGGCGCATCGTAGTGGAACGTCGGCCCCGGTTGATCATCGCGGTGGCCTGCGAGCGGGACCTGAGCAGCGGCATCCAGGACAGCTACCCCCTGCCGGTTTATGGGGTGGTCAACCGTCGCCCCCATGGGCCCTGCTTCGACACCATGGTGGATCTGGAACGGGTGGAGTGGGCGTTGAAGAACTTTTTGATCCCGAATAATGAAGTTCAAAGTTCAAGGTTCAAAGTTCAAAGTTAATCCCGAACCTTGAACTTTGAACTCTAATCCTTGGTGTCTTGGTGGTAAATCTTTAAATTTAGAAGGATTTTTATATAAAATGAGCGAACCTGAACCCAAAACCGCTCCCCGGCCGGTGCGCCGGGAAAAACCCCTGCCCCTGGTCCTGGAGATTCTGCCGGGTCAGGCCGGCGAGGGCCTGGTGGATATTTACCCTCCCGGCTCTTACGAAGGCAAATCTCCCCAGGAATTGTGCGACCTCACCCTCAGGAAGACCGATTGGAGCCTGGAAGAGCAGATTATAATCGATGACATCCGGCGCCAGTTGGACGGGGGCAAATTGTTATTCAAGGGCCGGGAACTCACCGGCGCGGCCTCGGACCTGGCGGAGCCGGAGGTGACCCAGGAAGGGGAGGAATACCTTTATCTGCCCATCCGGGCCATTAAACCGCAGGAAGGCGGCTTGACTAAAAGTTTTCGGTTTCCGGTTTTCGGTAAAAAACCAATTCGATTATCGCCTTAGTACACAATTTCATAAATACGATAACATTCATTTTTGTCATTCTGAGCCGCCAAAGGCGGCGAAGAATCTCATGAAAAGAGACCCTTCGCCTTAGGCTCAGGGTGACAAAAATACGTGACCGAATTTATGAACTGCTGTACTTAGCTCCGGATTTGGAAGTCAGCCCTCAGTGCATATCCCTAACAAACAGGGTAGGCCGAGGACCACGGAAAAGCCCCCTCCCTTGAGGGGAGGGGGTTTAGGGGAGGGTGGTGAAAATATGTATGCATCCACCACCATGGATAATTTCGCCACCCCCACCCCAGCCCTCCCCCTCCAGGGGGAGGGAGAGTTTGTTCACCCTTGAGCATTTATAAATCTAAACGGAGCAAAGGCAATAATCAATTAGAACCAATAAGAAACGGCTTGTATTTACTTGTATTTAATCATAGGCAGGGGCGAGCCGGCGGCTCGCCCTTTCATCTCACTCAACGGCGCCAAGACGCAAAGATTAATATGGAACAGTTGTTGAACTCGGGACTGGAAGTGGTGATAAAGTCCGGGGTCCTGTATCTGCCCCTCCTCTTTGACCCTGACATTGTTAGAGAAGTCCAGGAACTGCAGAACCACGCCGGTGAAATTTCCCACCCCCTGTTAATCCAGGTATCCGGAAGGCACTTCATTAAGACCCTGGGCCTTTTCTCCCTGGCGGAGAATTATGCCCAAATTCACCCTGGGGAATATCAAAGATATAAAGAGGAATTTCTCCATAAGTTTTGGCCCGCGGCGTCGGATCGGGAATTCTCCCTGGGTCCTAATCTGAAGACCATAATCTTCCAGGCCCTGCCGCACTTCTTAAGAAGAACTTCGGGGCTTTCCCGCAAGGGCCTCAGCGAGGGGGAAATCCTGGACTTTATCGGGGAAAAGATCGAGGCCCGCGCGGATTATGGGAAAGTTACCGAGGAGTTGGCCCAATCCCTGGCCTGGCAGCAGTCCCGGTCCTCGCCCCGGCGCCTGGAAAGATGGGAGGAGCTGGAGGAGGCCCTCGCCCCTCCGGAAGAAGGATTGATTGCCGCCCGGGACCTGCGCCTCTGGCTGCGCCAGGTCCTGGCTCGGCAAATCTGGGACCAGGAAAAGGCCCGGCTGGAGCAGACCCTGAAGGACCAGGAGGACCTGGGGGTGATTTCCGGAAAGCGCCGGGAGGTCTTGCTCTACCTGGCCGCGGTGGGGTCCCTGGAAATAGACGGCTTCGGCTTTACCCGCATCCGGCTCCCCGACGACTACCTTATTTACCGGCGCACCGGCGAGTTTGCCCTCAAAGACTTTTATGGCCGCATCTATCTATTTCCCGACTGCCGGGTGGCGGTGTCCACCATGCCGCCCCTCAAGCCGGTGGTGCTGGAAAAATACAAGCACCCCCTGCTGCAGCGCCATGCGCCGGGTCAGGCCATTTGCATCAGCCGGGATTTTATTCCGCCCAAAGTCTTTTCCGGGGCCAACGCCATCGCGGCCCTGGAAGAAGGAGTGAGCGCCCTGTTTTACAATTACAACAGCCGGGGGCGCTGGGGTTACCACAAGCTGGGGGACGTTAAAAAAACCCATCAGACCGTGGACTTTGACGATCTCAAAATTTCCCGGGAACATCCCGGAATAGCTGCCGGGCGGATTGAAATCAAGAATGACTTTATTTGAGACGGACCTAAAGCGGAACCTTAAAGCCAACCGCGCCCGGGAGTCCGGTAAGAAGCCGTTTCGCCCCTCCCGGTTCACTGTGGTGAGTGCCATCATTAAGGCCTACGGCCTGGACCTTGCCTTTCTCGGCCTCCTGGACCGGGTTGATGAGAGAGTCTTCCATAACCTGGCGAAATCCGCGAAAATAAAGGAAAAACCTGGTTTGGAGTTGCCGTTGTTTTCTCTGACTACCGAGGACGGGTATTATTTGACTAATGCCATTAAGGAGAAGTTGGACAACCCTTACCTGAATTATGCCCGGGACCCGGAGGAGCTTATCCTGAGTCCCTTTCTTTATAGGATGAATCCAGCCTTGCCGGAGGAGATACTGGCGAACCGCCATTTCGCCTGGCTGTCAGCGCAAGAACTGGAAAAAATAACCGAAAACCGAAAACTGCCTTAGAGGTTTCGATGTACCATAAGATCCCCGACCCCACCCAGAGGCGCATTGAAGAGAAACTGAGCCGCCTCCAGGACCGCCTGGCTATGGAAGCCGTGCACAAAGTCATAGAATTTGACCGGACGCCGGTGGACCTCAAGGCGGACCTGGACCGTTTCGTCATCGGCCAGGAAATGGGCAAAAAGGTCCTGGCCACTGCCATTTCCTTTCACTACCGGCGGCTGGGCCGGGCCCTGAAGCAGGCGGTGATGGAAACGGGCCAGGACATTGACCTGGCCCTGCGCAAAACCGAAAACCCCAAGGCCAACATTCTTATTACCGGACCTACGGGCTGCGGCAAGACTTATACCGCGGAAATCGCCTCGGAATTGGTGGGGGTACCCTTTGTCAAGGTGGACATGACCAAGTTCAGCGAAGTGGGGTACGTGGGCCAGAACGTCAGCGACATCCTGGCGGACTTGCTCATCTATGCCAACGGCAATCCCCTGATAGCCCAGATGGGCATGGTTTACCTGGACGAAATCGATAAGATCGCCAGCGAGCCGGTGACCACCCGGGACGTCTCGGGACGGGGGGTGCAAAAAGGACTGCTCAAGCTGGTGGAAGGCATGGAAAACACCATCGAGTTGGGGCGGGAGCGGATTCACCTCACCACCAAACACGTGCTCTTCATCGGCGGCGGGGCCTTTGAGAAGCTGGAAAGCTCGGTGAAAAAGCGCTTGACCCGCAAAATGCTGCCCGGCGACTGGGAAACTTCCCATCACACCGATGATTTCGTGGCCTGCGGCATGGACAAGCAGCTCATGGGGCGGTTTCCGGTGCGGGTGGTTTTTGACCGACTAACCACCCAGGACCTGCAAGATATCATGACCCACAGCGAAGGCAGCCCGTTGAAATCCTACGTCAATGACCTCAGGGCCTGGGACATTGACCTGGAGTTCACCGACGAGGCCCTGGGGGAGGTGGCCCGCCGGGCCCAGGAGGAGGAAATCGGGGCCCGGGGCCTCATCACCATTCTTCACCGGATACTGCTGGAAGACATGTACCGCGGCCCCGGGACTTTCACTGGCAAGCTGGTGGTTGATGGGGACTACGTGCGGGAGAAGATGCTGTGAGGTTTAAAAAGCTGGCGGATCTAAAGCGCGCCCAGCCCCGGGAAGTAATCCTGGCGGAGCTGCCCCGGGAGATCGCCGCGATCCGCTATTGTCTGGACAAAGCCTTCAAAATCAATGAACTGGTGCGGGACGTCCATCACCAGAGCTTTGAATGGTACGGTTTTACCCTGGGCAGCCGGAACCGGCCGGAGTTGGTGGCTGACGTGGGGCTACCCGGCAATCTGGATAATGTCCGGGACTATGCCAACATCAGCCCGGAACTCATCGCGGCCTACCAGGAGTCCCTGCCGGAGGAGGTGGTGATCAACGGCTGGATCCATTCCCACGGCGACCTGGAGTTTAAGGGCTTTTCCACCATTGACGAGGCCAACCAGATGACGGTGCTGGACTACGTCACCGCCCGGCTGCGCCTTCCCGTGGCCAAACGGGAGGTGCTTATCAAAGATCTGGCGTTGCTCACCGAGGGCCGGTATGCCCAATCGGACCTGGAACAGGGGACCGTCTGCCTCATCACCGACGCCCCGGTTAGTAGGGCCCGAATCATGGAAACCGTTTACGGCGGGTTCTGCTTCAGTATCGTGGTGGGCGATGACGGCTGGCGCCGCCAGGAGATTTTGTATAAAACCCGGAGCGTTCTTTCCGGGCAGACCACGGTGTCAAGAAGGACCGCTGAAATTGAGGTGATTGACACGGGTAAGACCCTAACCGCGGAAGAAATTGAAGTCTTGCGGGATGAGGTCCGGCAAAAGATCAAACCTATAACTTACACTCTCCCCAAGTTAGAAAGCGTTTAAAGACAGTTTTCTGTTTTCTGTTTACTGTTTTCTGCTTATAAGGTTAGGGTTACCCGTTAGTTCTATGGTGATTTTTTTAGCATTGGAAAATGTCATCAATTAGAAACAGTCAATGAATGCCAATGGACTTTAACAACAGAAAACAGAAAACAGAAAACAGAAAACCAGTTTTTCCCCATCCCCGCCTCGACCGGCAACTGCGCATCCCGGGCTGGAACCAGGAGGCCCTGGAGGAGGCCGCGGTGGGCGTGGTGGGGGACGACGATCTGACGGCTTCCCTGTATGTCCTGTCCGCCGCGGCCCTGGGCGTCAACCGCCTGGTGGTCGTGGCGCCCCGCCTGGACCCCCGGCTGACCCACATGGCTTCCCGGCTCAATCCCCAGCTTGATTTGGTATTTCTCCAGGGGTTTTTTACCCATCCGGTTCTGGCGGATATTTTTATGGGCTGCCGGGTCCTGGCGGACCTGAGCCGCTACGGTCTGGCCAACAAGCTGCTGCTCAATGAAGCTCTCAGGACAAACAGGCCCGTAGTCCGGGCCTGTTGCTTCGAAGAAGGGGGCCAGGCCGGTTTTCAGGTCTTCACTTATAAAAAAGGCCGGGAGTGGGAAGAACTGGGAAAGCTGATTTCCCGCGCCCAATTGCCCGGCGCGCCTTTTCCTGACGTTCCCCTGGCCGTTATCGCCGCGGCCCTGGCCCTGGAGGAAACCAAGAATCTGCTGCTGGGACGCAGGGTGTCAGAGACTCTTGTATCTTACCGCCGACCCTCATTGCCGGAAAATGACCGGGACCCCGCCATCCTGGTGGTGGGCGCCGGGGCCTTGGGAAACTTCGCGGGCCTGGCCCTGGCTCAATCCGGGTTTGGCAACCTCACTTTTATGGACCCGGAAGCCGTGGAGGTCACCAACCTTAACCGACAGGTGTTCTTTTACGACGCTTTGGGCCGGGGCAAGGCCGAAACCCTGACAGCCCGGCTTAATGAATCCTTCGGGGCCCGGGCCCGGTTTGAGGCGGCGGTTTTCGGGGAAGATACGGACATTTCCCCATATGAGGCGGTTTTTGACTGCGTGGACAACTTCGAGACGCGCCTTTTGATCAGCGACGCCTGCCGCCGGCATAAAAAAATTCTCATCAGCGGTGGCAGCCACGTGGACGCGGGCCAGGTGGTGGTTTATGACCCGCCCCGGGGCGGGCCAACTCCCGGAGAACTGCTGGGACTGCCTGAAATCGTAGGTAAGCGGCAAAAGGAAGATTACGGGAAAGGGTACTCCTGCCTCAACCGCCCGGAGCCTGCGGTGATCATGACCAACCAGGTCATCGCCGGGTTTATGGTGGACACCTACCGGCGGCTCCTGGCCGGACAGGGAGTGGAAAATATCTTTTATGACGCCGGGCGGGACCGGAGGTTTTAGGTTTCAGGGGGTAGGGAATAGGGAATTAAGGAATAGGGAGTAGGGAGTAGGGAATAGGGAAAAAAGCGGGTTAGCGGGCTAGCCAACAGCTAACAGCTAAATGCCACCTGCCGAACCGCCGAACCGCCAAACCGCCAGACAGGGAATAGGGAATAGATAGGGAATAGGGAATAGGGAAAAGACTGAAAACCGAAAACCGAAAACCGAAAACCGAAAACCGTCTTTCAGACCCCCGGCGCCTGGCCCTGGACATCCTGGCCGCGGCAGCACGCCAGGGGCGCTCCGTGGAAGAGCTGCTGGCCCGGACCGCGGTCCGGCACCTGGGCATGGACCGGCGGGACCGGGCTTTTCTTCTGGAACTGGCGCAGGGGGTGAAGCGCTGGGAAATCCGCCTGGATTACTGCTTATCCCACCTTTCCCATATTCCGTTAAAGAAGCTTCATCCCCTGGTCCTGGTTATTTTGCGCCTGGCGGCTTTTCAAATCCTGATGCTGGACAAAGTGCCGGCCCGAGCCGCAGTGCATGAAGCCGGGGAAATGGCCCGGCAGCGGCGCCTCCCCAAAACCCACTTAGGCTTCATCAACGCGGTGCTGCGCCGCCTGGCTGAGGGGGAGCTGCCGTCCATTCCATCTCTGGCCGCGGACCCGGTCATGGCGTTAAGCATCGAACACTCCCACCCCGCCTGGCTGGTCCGGCGCTGGCTAGAACGTTACGGCCTGGAGGACACCCAGGCGCGGCTGGCAGCCAACAACCGCATCCCGCCCCTGACCATCCGGGTCAACACCTTGAAGACCGACCCTGATTCCCTCCGGGACCGCCTGGCCCGGGAAGGGATTGAGGCCGCGCCGTGCCGGTTCTCTCCCGGGGGCCTGCGTCTGGGGCACTTGGAAGTGTCGCCCATGAGCGTTTCCTCATATTGGGAGGGCCTGTGGCTTTTTCAGGACGAAGCGGCCCAACTGGTGACCTATCTTCTTAACCCCCGCCCCGGTCAGACCGTGTTGGAGCTGGGGGCCGGGCGGGGCGGAAAAACCACCCATATGGCGGAATTGATGACCGCCCGGGGTGTCATCATGGCGGTGGACAACCATAAAGGCCGCCTCCAAGACCTGAGAATCATCCTTCGGCGCTGGGGAGTTTACATGGTCCAGCCCCATTTTGCCGATGCCACCCGGCCCCTGCACCTGAAGGTTAAAGAATTCGATAGCGTCGCGGTGGACGCCCCCTGCTCCGCCCTGGGCATCATCCGCCGCCACCCGGAGATCAAAACCCGCCTGAAAGAGGCGGACCTTGCCACCTTTCCCCCCCGCCAGCAGGCCTTGCTGGCCGCGGCCGCGCCCCTCATCAAGTCCGGCGGCCGCCTCCTCTACATCACTTGCACCACCGAGCCCGAAGAAAATCAGGAGGTGGTGGAAGCCTTTCTGGCGGAGAACCGGGACTTTCGTCTGGGGGCCGACCCCGGGGCCCTCCCTTCCCCGGCCCGCTCCCTAATCCACCCCCCCGGCTATTTTGTCACCTCTCCCGCAACCCACGACCTGGACGCCTTTTTCGCCGCGGTGCTGGTGCGAGGTTAAGCTTTTTGGGGGAAGGGGCCAAGGGCGCGGCCCTCCCCTCATTCCTTCAACCCCACATACGCCAGCGGCAGCAGGGCCAGGCTGGTAACTCCGGAAACAATCAGAGGCAGTTGATAGCCGTACGCCGCGCCCAAAGGCCCGAAAACCAGGGACCCGGCAAAAACCCCCAGGGTGGTGGTGAGCGATATGAGGCTGGAGTGGCCGCCGATGCGGTCCACGTGAAAAAGACGGGCGATGGCGGTATAGGTTTCCATGAGGATAAGACCGTCGCCGAAGCCGTGGATGGCCCGCCAGATGAAGGACCAGGAGAGCGGCGGATAGGTCATGAGGATATGCCCCAGCCCCGAGGCGGTGAGGGCCAGGGCCAGGAAACCCAAGGGCTTCAGCCGGCCGGCCCAAAAGCGGCCGTAAAGGTAGGCGGTGAGGGACACCACCCCGAATTCCCCGGCCATATACAGGCCCACCCCCATGGGGTCAAGGTTCAGGTTGTGCTTGAGAAACAGGCTCAGGCTGGTGGCCTCCGCGCCCCAGTGAGTGGTGAACAGGAAGAGCCAGGTGACGAAAAAGAGCACCGGCCGGGTGAAAAAGTCCCGGCGGTATTCCCCCAGGCCGGTCCTCACCCCCCGGGTCAGGGGCAGCCACACCGTGGGCAGCAGCAGAGCCAACACCCCCAGACCGAATACGCGCATGGTCAGGGGGAAGTCAGTCAGATAATAGAGAAACCCTCCCAACAGCATCCCGCCCATCATGCCGCCCATGCGCCAGGCGTTGAATTGGCCGAAGCGCCGGGGCGCGTCCAGTTCGCCGCCCTTGAACAGCATGATGTCCAGCGACATGCGGATGAGTTGCAGGCTGAACCCGAACCCCCAAAAAGCCAGTTGAAAGGCCCAGAAGCGTTCTGCCGCGGCCATGAGCCAGAGGGTCAGGGCGGTCCCCGCCAGCCCCACCCGGGTAAGATACCGGGCGGGAAACCGGTCGCCCATGACCCCCACCGGAAAAGACACCAAGATGGCGTTGAGGCTGAGGACCGCATAAAGGAGGCCGATCTGGGCCCCGGTGAAGTTGAGGGACCCCTTCAGATACAGGGGCAGGAGGAAGTAAACGCAGGAAATGACCGCGGAATAGGCGCAGATGTAAAAGGATAGCACTAGGAGTTTTCTGTTTTCTGTTTTCGGTTTTCTGTTAAAAGAGAAAAAATCATTAATCGCCTATGAGGTGGGTTGGCAAGATTTGAAAAGATTAGCGTCAGGACTTTCAGATTTTTATGACACCATATGCAATATTTCTTTCAAACGGCTTTAAATTTAACAGAAAACAGAAAACCGAAAACAGAAAACCGGTTTTCAAACCGCGCTGCGGTTGAGCCGGATCTCCATGGCCCGGGCCGGGCACACTGGACAGCAAAGCTCGCAGGCGCTGCACTTGCCCGGGTCAAAGAGCACTTCCATCTCCGGCCGCTCGATGTGCAAGGCGCCGCTGGGGCACACCGCGGTGCAGGTGCCGCACTGGTAGCAACGCTCCTCATTGCGGCGCACTTCCCCGGCCACCCGTTTCACCTGGACCCCGGAGTCCCGCAGGAACTTCAGGCCCTTCCGGAAGTTCTTGGGATGGCCTTTTAGCTCCATGACGATGGTGCCTTCCTGGCGGGGGTTGATGGTGGCCTTGAGGAGATTGAACTCCAAATCGAAGTCTTTCACCAGCCGGTAGATGATGGGCTGATCCACAATGGTCCGGGGAAAGCGCAGTACCAGCATTTCGGCGTGCATTTCGTTGTCCTCGGTGTAGTTTTTGGGGGAAGGGGCAGGGGCGCTAGCCCCTGCCCCTTCCCCCAAACCCCCATCCCCAACCCCTTAAGGGCGCAATTTATTGCGCCCTAGTCAACGGGCGTGATAAATCACGCCCCTACCAGGGGTTGGAGGGGAGGTGGAGGGGAGGGCGGGGGACTTGATGTCCCCCGGCCTTCTTATTATTTTACCAGATTTCCTCATCAAATCAAACCGCCCAGGCGCCGCTGCCAGGCGGCCTGGAGGTCGGGGAGGGCGGCGTCGATGAGAGTCTGCCCGCCGCGACTCACTTTAAAAGCGCCGTCGGGCCGCACCCGGCCCAGGAGATACAAAGGCTGGCCCCGAAAAAGATCTTCGACGCTACTCTGGTGCTCCGGGGCCACGCTCACCAGGAACCGTCCGGCGGATTCGGAGTACAAAGCCACGTAGGCGGGGAACTCCGGCGCCACGGCTGTAAGGTCCACCTCCACCCCCAGGCCTCTCGCCAGGCTGCACAGGGCCAGGTGCACCCCCAGGCCGCCCCGGTAAAGGCCGTGGGCCGAAGCCAATAGCCCTTCTTTCCCGGCCTGCTCCACGATGCGGTAATAATCCAGGAAATCCAGGGGCATCACCACCGGCACGCCCAGGCCCACGTAGCCCAGCATCTCGTAAAATTCGGAGCCCCCCAGCTCGTGGTGGGTTTCGCCCACCAGATAGATCAAGTCCCCGGGGGTCTTCCAGTCCAGGGTCACGGCCCGGCGCAGGTCCTCGATGACGCTCACCGCGGTGAAAAACAGGGTGGGCAGGCCTGACACCCGGTGCACTTCCCCATAGGCTCCGGGCAGGAGGCCGTCCACGTACATGCTGTCTTTGCCGGAGAGCAGGGGAATTTCATATTCCAGGCAGGTGTTGCGCAAGGCCCAGCAGGCCCGGGCCAGTTGGGCCGCTTTGTACTTGCCGTCGGGATTATTCTCCGGGTGATACTCCACGCTGGGCCAGCAGAAGTTGTCCACCCCGCCGATATGGTCCAGACTAGCGCCCACGGCCAGCAGCCGGCGCACCGCCTCGTCGATGGTGGCGGCCACCATGTAATAGGTGTCGATTCGGGAGTAGGCCGGGTTGAGGGCCAGGCTCAAGGCCAGGCCCCGGTGGGAGTCCAGGCGGGGCCGCAGCACCGCGGCGTCGCCGGGGACGAAAACGCTTTGGCCCACCAGGGGCTTGAGGACGCTGGTCCCCTGGACCTCGTGGTCGTATTGGCGGGTGATCCACTCCCGGGAACAGAGCTGGGGCCGGTCCAACATGGTCAGAAGCGCCGCCCGGTGGTCCGCGGGGTCGCTCAACACCGGCTCGGAGAAACGATTCTCCGGGGAGGACCATTCCGCGTCAAATTCCCAAGGTTCAAACTCTTCCTCCAAAAAAGAGGTGTCCACGTAGGCGCAGGCCCGGCCCTGGTGGTTCACCTGGAGGACCCCCGTGTCGGTGAAGCGGCCGATGACCGAGACCTCCACCTCGTGCTTCCGGGCCAAACTTTTGAATGCCTCTTCATCCCCGGGGCGCACCGCGGCCACCATGCGCTCCTGAGATTCGGAGACCCAGATTTCCCAGGGGTCCAGGCCGGCGTATTTGAGCGGGACTTGCTCCAGCCAGACTTCGGCGCCCCCGGCCGGGCGGGCCGATTCTCCCACCGCGGAGGACAGCCCCCCGCCCCCGCAGTCGGTGATGAAGGTGATAAGACCCTGGTCCCGGGCTTCCAGGAGGAAGTCGTGCATTTTTTTCTGGGTGTAGGGATCGCCGATCTGCACGTGCCCCGCGGGGGTGCCGGGGGAGGAGACCTCCGAGGAGGCGGTGACCCCGTGGATGCCGTCTTTACCCACCCGGCCGCCGCACATCATAATCAGGTCACCGGGTCGGGCCTTTTTGGCCGCCCCCGATTCGCCCAGGACTTCGTTGGGCAGCAGCCCCAGGGCGCCTACGAAGACCAGGCACTTGCCCAGGTAGGATTCGTCAAAGTAAAGACTGCCGTTAATGGTGGGCACGCCGCTCTTGTTGCCCCCATCCTTCACCCCTTCCACCACCCCGTCCAACAGCCGCCGGGGATGGAGACGGGGCTGCAAGGGGCCGGCGTAATCCCGGGGCCCCACGCAGAAGCCGTAGATGCCGCCGATGAGGCGGGCGCCTTTGCCGGTGCCCAGGGGGTCCCGGTACACCCCCACTATCCCCGTTAAGGAGCCGCCATAAGCCTCCAGATTGGAGGGGGAATTGTGGGTCTCGCCCTTGATGACGTACAGATAGTCGTCGTCAAAGCGGCCCACCCCGGCGTTGTCCCACAGGACGGAGACCACCCAGGGCTTTTTTTCCTTGATTTCCAGGGTGGGCTCTTCGATGCAGACCTTGAAAGGGTTGTTCAGGGTCAAATATTCCCTTTGTTTCGAATCCTTATAGAAAAACACGCCCCGGAAGGTGTTGTGGTTGCAATGGTCGCTGCGGGCCTGGGCCAGGTATTCCAGCTCCACGTCCGTGGGCGGCCCCAGGCCCACCGCGGCCCGCCGGGCCTGGACCTCGGGCCGGGAAAAGTAGTTGAGGATGATGGGGAGGTCAGCGTCCCGGAGGGCCAGGTCCCGGCGGAGGCTCAACTCCCGCAGGGTCTCCTCGGAATCCAGATGAAAAACCTCCACCGAGGGCTGGTGGTCCAGGCGCACCCGGGGTAGGATGAGGCCCAACCCATGTTCCGGGTCCCAGGTCTTCGGGGAAAAAATCCGAAATTCCTGGATCAGATCGTTGGCCAGGAGTTCCCGGGCGATTTGGCCTAGGCGGGTGCGGGTGAGACCTTTGCCGTGAAACAGGTAAAGCCTGGAGGTGTAAACGGCCGCGTCCTCAGGGAGGCCGCGGCCCAGGTGGGCGGCGATGGCCTCCAGGGCCATGGTCCCCGCGGTGTCCCGCACTCCCGGCCGGTACCCCACCCAGATGGCCCCGTCAAAGTCCCGGGCCAGGGGCTGGAAGCTGGAAACCTGGGTGACGGGGTGGGTAAAGACCCCGGTGCGCACCGCCTCCAGCTCTCCGGGGGTAAGTTCCAGGTCCAGGGTCAAGATTTTCACGATCCGGACCTTGTCCACCTTGATCCCAAAATATTCCCGGGCCTGCCGCCGGACGCCTTCGCCTTCCGCATCCACCAGCTCCGGCCGCCAGCCGATTTCCAGACGCACTGCCATGACGCCTCCCCCGGATTGAAATCAGGGAAAAATATATCTCAAATGTCGGAAAAGGGGAAAGATAAAGTAATTGTTGGGAGGTTGCATAAATTTTGGGATCCGATTGTTGCCTTGGCTCCGGAAAGTGCCTTTCAAGATGAGACCTCTGCGAAACAGCTTAAAAGGCGGAAAAACTTGCCCTTGATCCCCCCCTCCCCCCGGTGGGAGGTGGGTTGGGGGGAGGGGGGCTAAATTGATTAAGATACTTAAATCAGTTAAAGATTTTGCCACCCCCTCCCTAACCCTCCCCCCTCAAGGGGGAGGGGATTAATACCGTTTTCGGTTTTCGGTTTTCAGTTTTCGGTTTTCAGTTTTCAGTTTTCGGTTAAAAGAAATTGTATTATCAATAAGTTAGCCATAGAATTAGTTGCATCTGAAACTGAACTTGGTATAAGGGATAGCCAGTCAATTAGGTATTTCGCAGAGGTCTCAAGATCGGCTGCCTCTTGCTGAAATGAGAAACAAAATTCAATGACATGAGTGGCACAGGCTTCCAGCCTGGGGGAAGGTTTCTTGGCAGAACAGAGGGCGCCCACAGGCCCGAGGCCTGTGCCATTAATATTTTTCTGGTTGGTGGTCTCTTTCGAAATAGGGAGATTTTTTTCTAAGATGCCCTCCCTGAATTGCCTTTCAGGAGGAAGAGTAATAATCGAATTTTGAGATTTTGGGTGGGGCGGGCCTCCGCGCCCGCCCAAGTTGGCGCCTTCTGGCAAGCGATGTTTGACGGGCGCGGAGGCCCGCCCCACCAAGTAAAAGCCCCAGGGTCATCTAATACGGTTTTCGGTTTTTGGTTTTCGGTAAAGATAATTACGGATTATCAATAAGTTACAGATTAAGTTTGTTGCACTTGAAAGAGAAAATGGTATAAAAGGGCAGGCTAAACTGCGCCCGCATCTTCCAAATCAGTCAAGAAAAGTGCCGGAAGGTAGGCTCCCGGCCCTGGTGATTTATACCAAGTTCAGTTTCAGGTGCAACAAAATCTATGGCTAACTTATTGATAATCCAATTTCTTTTAACCGAAAACTGAAAACCGAAAACCGAAAACGGTATTACGCCCGGCCCTTGGAAGGTCAGGCGGTTGGGGGCTCTCGGACCGGGGCTTTGCTCAGCCCCGGTCCGATGCCGTCTTAAGCCGTAACGGTGATGGGAATCAGAGTGGTGTGCAGGAGGGCGCCGTCATGGTTCCGGATGAATTCCACCGTGGCGAATTGGGTGCCGATTAAGAGCGCGGTGGTCCGGAACAGCACCTCCATGCGCCGGGCCACGCTGTACGTAATGGAGACGCCGCCCGGCAGCACGAAAGGCCGGTTGTAATTCCCGAAGGGCGGCACCCCCAAGGCCCGGCCGTCCCAGGAGATGACCACCACGTCAAACGGGAAGGTGACCCGGACATTATCGTAGGCGGCGTTGAGGGCCCGCACCAGGACGGTCTTGCCCACCGGGGCGTTGATGGAGATCTGGGTCTGCAACTCGGGCCGGTCGGCAGCTTCGCCGATGACCCGGCCCACCCCGCTGTTCAGCCCCGAGGGAATGAGCAGGTCCGGGGGGATGCGACCCATGAAGCCCGGCCCGGCTACGGCGCCGGGATCAATGACGCTGGGGTCCGAATCAACCCCGGTGACGAACCAGTAATCCGCGTTGAAGTCGTTGAAAAACCCGGGGGCCCAGCGGTCGTTGACCCCGGGGTTATTGCCACGCCTGGGGAAGAAGGCCCGGGGGTCCGGCGCGAAGTCGCTCCAGACGGAGTCCCGGTCATCGAACACCCAGAGGGCCTCCACGTCATAAGGGACCGTCATGTTGAGGGAGTCCTTGGTGGTGATGTCCCCCCCGAGGAAACCCGGAAACTGCGGGAACGCGGTGGTGTTGGCCTGGACCCTGAATTCAAAAGCCCCCGGAGTAGTGGGGCTGGGCACCTGGCCGATGGGAATCGCCGGGTTGGTTTGAGAGGCAAAGTACGCGGTGGGCGGGTCAATGAGGAGCGCCCCGTACAGGCCGAACTCAAAGTGCTGCACCGTGTTCCGGTGGCAGTGATAGAAGTAGAAGCCCATGGCGTTGGGTTGGAATTGGTAGGTGTATCTCCCGATTTCCATGGAGCAGTGCCCCACCCCGTCGTTCATGGGGGTGGGTTCCTGGCCGTGCCAGTGGATGGTATGGGGCGGCGGCCCGTGGCCCTGGGTTTCGGCATGGAAGATGGCCCCCCGGGGAATCCGGATGGTGGGGCCGGGGAAGGTGCCTTTGGCCAGATCATTGCCTTTTTGCCGGAACAGGAAGTAAATAATCTCTTTCCCGTCCCAGGCGGGGATTTTATCGCCGTGCATCAGGTCGGTGACCACGGTATTGGCTTTGCGCAGCTGCGCCAGGCCGGCGGCCGCCATGACTTCGGGCACGGGATTGTCCGGCACCAGGAGCTCGGGGGTCATGGGGCTGACATTGGGCGGATCGAACATCTTGGCCCACAGCCCCGCTTCGCCCGCGGGCTGCTCCACCGTGCGGCGAGGTATGGTAAAAACACCAGGGAATGCCATATTTTTTCTCCTTCTGTGCCCCTTCTACGAGGAGCCGTCGTCAGGTTAAAGTCGTAAGTTACATCATCTCCTCAAAGGGCGGCTGGGGGCCGGCCGGCGGGTGCAGCCGCGCCACCTCCTCCGCGGGGTCCGCCGGGGACGGGCCGAAAACCGCCCGTTCATTGGCTTCCACGGTGAAGTTGGGATCATCGAAAGTCAGGGGCACGTTGGGGAAGGTCTGCAAATCCCCCACGATATTCTGGTCGCCGATGAAGTTCATCCCGGCAATGAGCCCCATGTTGTAGTTGCCGCCCTGGGCCGTCTGGGACGGCTCGGAATGGTCGTGCATGGGGAAGCACAGGGGCGACAGGGGCACGTGAATGGGGAAGCGCCCCGCCCGGGTTCCCACCCTGGGAATGGCCATGTTCAGTTCCTGCACCGGGGGCCAGGTGGTCACGCCGGCGGGGGTGTTTCCCGGCCTCAATCTGGTGGGGGTCACCACCACCCCGAAGCTCCGCACCGGCCTGGGGTCCACCGGCAGGGGGGCGCTCTGCAGGCCGATGCCTAGTTCATTGGGAATGTCCGGGGGCCGGATGTATTGATTCAGCCAGTCCCAGACATCCAGGGGTTGGGCGGTGTAGGTGTCCACCCAGGGGAGGTTGTCCACCACGTCGATGTTTGGATCCTGGGCGGTGAGATCCGGGAACGCGTTGAACGCGGTTTGTAAAAACGGCGCGAAAGTGGTTCCCACGTTCCGGGTGACCCGCATCACATACACGTGGTTGGCGTGGATGTGCATGGAGTGCATCCACAGCCCGGCGTTCAGGACCCGGATGACACACGGCTCGCCCACCCGCAGGTGCGGGGTGACGAAGGGGGTGTTATGAGAGAAATGTCCCGATTGGCCCTGGATGGTATGGAATTGGGGCCGGTCGCTGAAGACCGCGGGGGGTTTATTTTTCCCGCCGGGCACGAAATTGCTGTTCAGGAACCGGTCCACGAACTCCGCCGCGGAAAAGTCCACGCCCGCGGCAGCTTTCCCCACCGCCTCAAACAACGCCGGACTGGCCTGATGCAGCAGCCAGACGAACTGCCGAAAGGGGGGGGTGGCGGGGCCGGCGGCATTGCCGAGGAATCCCTCGCCCCAGGCCAGGCCGGGGAAGTGGGCCGCGGTCCCCAGGTCGGCGAACAACTGGGCCATGTTGGGATTGTCCACCACATCCGCGACGCTGTAAGGGGTCCCGTTGGCCGGGTTGGGCATGACGATGAACGCGCCATGCAGGCCCATCACCCGGTTCACCGGCTCATTCATGGTGTCGTAGTATAAGTAGGAGCCGGCGCTGCCCGCGGGAACCACGAAGTCACCGGTGAAGTTTTGACCGGGATTGAGAGGTCCGGTGTCAAGGCGGAGGGCCGGGATGGCCAGGTTATGAGGCTCATCCAGGTTGTTGGTGACGGAGATGTTGATGGTGGCGCCCTCGAAGGTGAAAATGAGGGGCCCGGGAACGTCGGCGGGCAAGCTGGCTTCTTTGTAAATGAAGAAGTAGCATCGGGCAATGTTGGCCCGCCGGTTCAAGGCGGGGTTCTGGTGAGTCACCATTTCCTTCATTCCGTCGGTGATGGAAATAGTGATATCCGGGGCCGGTTGCGCATGGGCCTTGCCTCGCTTGGCCCCCGGAGGCAGATTGGCCCCTACCCACAGGCCGGCCATGCCTGCGGTGGTGTACTTGAGAAAGTCTCGTCTTTTCATAGTCTTCTCCTTCACCTAGAAGGTTTCTTAATGGATATTTAATGTCCCGCTTCTGTCTGAATGGCGAAAAAAGTCCCCCGGGTTAAAGGCGGACAACCCAAACCAGATAACTAAATAAACTCCCGCCGCTTTATCCATCGACCTCCTTGAGTTGCATTTTTTCGGGAATTCACCCCACCCTGGAAGACCCCCGTGGTATGGGCGGGGCTCTTGACTTTGGTAAGTCTAACTAAAATATTGTTCATACTCTACATGCCATAAAAACCCCCACTAGAAAATAGGTAAAATTACCTATTTTTCACCTAGGCAAAATTACTGATGGACTAGCCAAGACCTCGTTTTCTCTGAGATTTCCCTTGCTTGCGCCTGAGTGACTCTACGAGGATTAATAGAAAAATTTTTTATATAGGAATTTAACTATTCATTTTCCCTAGTCAGAGTGCATTCCAAATTGTCCCCGGGAAACCCCAAAAACCTGGCGGCGCATCAGAATTGATTGCATCCCTGAAGCATTAACCAAAGCGAAAAGCCGGGCCCTGGCCCGGCTCTCCTGCCCGGTGGGAGAAAAACCCTCTCCCCAAACATTTTCTCTTTGTTGTGGAGGGCGATTAGAGGCTGTTGTTACACGGACCCAAGGTGCAGCCAAACAGAGATTAATTGAAGGGGGCGCGCCTTGTCACGCCGTCTTTAAGGGCGCCATAAATTGGCTCACTTAAAAGAAATCACCGTCCAATGGTCGATGGCGGCGAACATCAGGAGCCAGAAAATCAGGTGGGCCAAGTAGTAATAACCGCGGCCTGTCCGGGTTTGGAACACCCGGGGTTCCAAGACGTTAAAAAAGTTATAAATTACCCGGCATTCCAGGGCAAAGGGAATGAAGCCCAGGTAGCCCAAGAGGGGCATTTCGAAAACCCTCCAGGAATTAAGCACCGGCAAGGTGTAAATCCATTTGCCCCCCGCGGGATAATTCCACATCTCCCACCAGAGGCCGCAGACGAGCCCGGCCGCAGCCAGGCAGAGAAGTTCCCGGCGTTCTCCCCGGGTCCCGCGGACTATCAGGGACTCGCCTCCCATCAGGTCACAGAAAGGGTCCAGGAGGAAGATGAGGGCCAGCCACACCAGAGGGAAGGCGTAAGTGGGGCAAATTAGGGGGAGGACCAACAGGACCGCACCCGCCATCAGGGACCAGGGCTGCCAGCGGCCTAGATTCCGGGGGGAACCCTGGGCTTCCCGCCCAAGGCCCAGGGATTGCAGGACCTGAGAAGTAAGGAAGATGCCCGGCAGCACCGTGGCAAAGGCCAGGGCGTAGGCGGGCCAGCGCATCCACCACCGGGGCCACAGGCCCATATAGCGCCAGTTGTGTAGGGAAAGATTGCAGGCTTCGAAGACCAGCCACGCGGTAACCGACAGGAAGGCCAGCCGCAGGAATTCCCGGGTCCGGAACAGGAGCCAAGATTCACCCTGACGGTAAAGGAGCACTCCGTCCAGAAACAGCAGGTAAGGCCACCAGGCGAAATGGTAAAAGAGATTAACAAAGGGTTCCCGACCCTGAACTAGCCCAGCCAGGGCTGCGGTCCAGAGGGCCAGGGCCAGAATGATTTCCCCCGCGGCCAGGGTCTTGAACATGGGCTTTTTCCAAAATCAGGCAGGCGAACGGCGCTTCCTTATGGGGTTCACTTCCCGAGTCCGGTTCGGCCAAGAGGCGGTCAATGGTTTCATCAAATCGGAGGTAGTATCGCGTCCCAGAAATACTTTGCATAAAGGAATTGGCTTTTTCCCTCCCCCTTGAGGGGGGAGGGTCAGGGTGGGGGTGATATTTAAATTTTGAACATATTGAAACGACTAATTTTATCACCCTCCCCCTACCCCCCTCCCCTCAAGGGAGGGGGAATTAAATGACTAAGAACTTAATAAAGGTTTTCATGGGACGGGACAGTAGCTGCCGATAAAAAAACCAAGAAAGGTGGCTAAGCCTGACTCAGCAGGTGTTGCAAGTCGTGCAGCCCCCGGCGGGCTTGGGCCAATGCCCGCTTAATTTCCGGGGCGCCGAGGAGATGGTAAGGCAAGGACGGAATGGGCGAAGAAGGTTTCGATCCAGGAGTCAATTGGCGGCGCAGGGCCGTGAGTTCCTGGAGGAGATAAAGATAAACCGCGGCCAGCGGCTCAGGAGCGCGGCCCCCCTGGGGAGGTGAAATATCAGCCAGGGGGCCCCGCCCCCGGAGTTCCTTCTCCTCAGCCCGGCGGGCCAGGGCCTGGGTTAGCGGCAGCTTTGCAAGCTTGGTGGACTTGCCGGCAAGCTGTTTCTTTTTCGCCATATCTCCAGAAACTCAGTGGTAAGGTGCAAGTAATCCTGCGCCCCGGAACTCCGGGGGTCGAAATCGAAAATGGCCTTTTGGGCGATTTGGGCCTGGTTGAGGGCCTCATTCTTCATGACTTTGGTGTTAAAAGTCTTGTCCCCGTAAGGCTTCAGTTGTTCCAGGATGTATTCATTGGTGACCCGGTTGCGCTTGTCGAACATGGTGAGGAGGATGCGAAAGATATTTTCCTGGAATAATTCTTCCACTCCCAGGTTCTTGATGGAATCGATGGTGGTGAGGAGGTCGGCCAGCCCGTCCAGGGAATAGCGGGAGATCTGGCAGGGAATGAGGATAAAATCACAGGCGTACAAGGAATTGGTGGTGAGCACTCCCAGGGACGGGGGACAATCGATAAAAATGAATTCATAGTCCAGCCCGGTGAGGGCCTGGGCCAGGATAGCTTCCCGAAAGACCCGGGTATAGACCTGTTCCGCGGCCCGGGCTAGGTGAATGGTGGCCGGGGCCACGTCCAGACCCAGGATGTAAGTGTTCATGGCCACTTCCTGGATCCGTTTTTTGGGCACGGTCATGACTTCCGCCATGGACTCCCGGATGGCTTCCGGTTCTATCCCCAAACCGATGGTGGTATGGCCCTGGGGGTCCAGGTCCACCAGCAGGGTGCGGTAACCTTGATAGGCCAAAGCGGCGCCCAAATTGACGGTGGTGGTGGTCTTCCCGGTGCCACCCTTTTGATTGAGAACGGCCGTGACATACGACATGGCGTGGCCCAAAACTCCTGGAGGTTTGAGGTGGGCGCGGATCCGCAACTTCCTTGGATAAAATGATAAAAGAATGCCCACCCGCCGTCAAGAAATATCTGGGAAAACCGGACTGACCCCGGGGGTGAACGTCAGGCTCTGGCACAAGCTGTGCAAGAGAATTGAGGACTTTTGGTTAATGTGGGATATTTTTGGGGATATCGAATCAAGCTCCGAATCGCCTATGGAAAGACGCCGTTTTAGCCGTCTGTATATTTCCCTGGCGGTGGAGTACCATTTTCTCCAGCCCGAGACTGGGGAAGTTCACCAAGGACAGGGCGTCTTGCGGGATATCAGTCTATCCGGCAGTTATTTCCATCCTGACAAGCCGCTTCCCCTGACTCCCGGCCAGGTTCTCTCCCTCAGCATTGCCGCCCCCCTCCCTTATCTGAACATGGATCAAACCTCCCACCTGAAGGCCCAGGGTTCAGTCGTGCGCGTCGACCCCCCGGACGGGGCCAATCCCAGGCCGGGCGTGGCCATTAACTTCCTGGAAAGCCTCACCTTCTCCTCTTCTTAACCAACTAATATATAAAGGTAATTTTGTAAAAATGTTCTAGCAACTGAACAAAATGTGGGAACTTGATTTTTTTTATCTATTTATTTGTTATAATATCAGTAAGTTATATGATGTGGACATAACTTAAACACAATTTTAAAATAATTTAACTAAAAAATAAGCTAATTAACAACATTCTTTCCTTTTTTCATGGTTAAACAAGGAAAAGTGATTGTGGCTTTGAGCGGCGGGGTGGACAGCGCGGTCACCGCAGCCCTTCTTCGGAGCCAGGGCTGGGAGGTAATGGGGGTGCACCTGCGTCTTTCCCCGGCCGGGCCGCCGGGACATCTGGCGGAGTTGGCCCGGAGCCTGGAAATCCCCCTGAGGGAATTGGACCTGAGGGAGGAGTTCGCCTCCCTGGTGGTGAATTATTTTGTGGACGAATATTCCCGGGGCCGCACTCCCAACCCTTGTGTTCAGTGCAACGCCGCCATCAAGTTTGGGTTATTGCGGGAGCGGCTTTCGGAACTGGGGGCGGATTATCTGGCCACCGGCCACTATGCCCGGCTTGAGCTGGCTCAGGAAGGGGATTGGGACTTGTTCCGGGGGGCGGACCGGAATAAAGACCAGTCTTATTTTTTGACCCGGTTGCCCCGGGAGATTCTGCCTCGTCTTCTCTTTCCTCTGGGGGGCTTGACCAAACCCCAGGTGAAGGCCCGTTGCCGGGACCTGGGACTGCCCTTAAGGGAAGGATACCAGGAAAGCGCGGAGCTCTGCTTCATTCCCCAGGGCAGCTACCGGGAATTTCTCCGGGAACGGCGGGGGTGTTTTGGGTCCCCAGGGGAATTGGTGGACACTCAGGGACGGGTCTTGGGAAAGCATCGGGGGGTGGAGTGCTACACCGTGGGCCAGCGCCGGGGTTTGGGGACGCCGTCCACGGAGCCGTATTATGTGGTGGAAATCCGGCCCGAAACCAACCGGGTGGTGCTGGGCCGGCGGCAGGAACTCCTGTCTGCCGGATTGGTGGCGGGGCAGGTAAACTGGCTGACGAAACCGCCTGACCGGGAAATGGAAGCCCAGGCGGTGATCCGCTATCGCCATGCCGGAGTCCAGGCTCGGATAATACCCCGGGGCCGGTCCCAAGTCCAGGTGATCTTTGCCGCGCCCCAGGCCGCGGTGGCCCCAGGCCAGGCCGTGGCCTTTTATGAGGGGGACCGGGTCCTGGGGGGCGGCTGGATTGAGGAAAGGATTAAGTAATCACCACCAAGACACCAAGACACCAAGAATCACTGAGAATAAATTAAATCGCTTGGGCGCTAAGCGCCCAAGCGATTATTTTTTCCCTTGGTGATCTTGGTGTATCTTTGTGGTAAATTTTTTAAAAACAATAGTGGCTTGAAAGGAGGCATAATGAAGCCGGCGGAGAAAATCGGGCCCATTTTGCAGCTTTTGGACCAGCATTACCCGGAGGCGCACGTGACCCTGGATTTCGCCAACCCCCTGGAGTTATTGGTGGCCACGGTTTTGTCGGCCCAATGCACCGACGTCCGGGTGAACCAGGTAACGCCCGCGGTCTTTAAAAAATATCCCACCGCGGCCCATTATGCCCAGGCCCCGCTGGAAGAACTGGAAAAAGAGATTTACGCCACCGGCTTTTACCATCAGAAGGCCAAGAGCCTCCAG
>Ga0194111_10001465_pt1 | contig 29114 bp, 24 predicted proteins | sample TA2KigC300mmetaG_FD_146194 | JGI IMG/M metagenome (GOLD analysis project Ga0194111, IMG submission 146194) | Freshwater microbial communities from Lake Tanganyika, Tanzania - TA2015033 Kigoma Deep Cast 300m | ecosystem: Environmental > Aquatic > Freshwater > Lake | place: Tanzania: Lake... | reverse complement strand
GTCTGTCGGTGTTAGAAGTACTATGCAACCGGGGAAGGGGAAGGTGAATCGGCAGGACTGACCAATTTGACAGGCGCAGAATGGACCAAGTGCTTTGATGAAAATTGACTACATCTGCTGCAGGGGCTTCACAAGGCGTCGGTAGTAATGCCCGCGCCGATGGCGTAGCGGACCAGATCCGCCAGTTTCTTCAGCTTCAGCTTGCGCATGATGTTGTCCCGGTGGCGGCGCACCGTAAAGATGCTGATGTACAGGAGGTCGGCGATTTCTTTGGGGGACTTCCCTTCGGCCAGGAGTTTGACGATGGTCTTCTCCCGGTGGGTCAGGGGGTCGGCGGGCCGGTCTCCCAGGGCCAGGTCCGCCAGTTCGTTGGTGAGCAGGGGGGAAATGAACTTTTTCCCCTGGCGCACCGTCTGGATGGCCCGCAGGAGCTCGAAATCCGCGTCTTCCTTGAGCAGAAAGCCCTCCGCCCCGGCCTCCAGACCCTGCTGCAAAAACTCCTTGGTGCGGTGCATGGAGAGGAGGATGATTTTTATCTCCGGGTAGAGCTTCTTGATCTCCCGGGTGGCTTCCAGACCCCGCAGATTGGGCATGGAGATGTCCAGGAGGATGATTTCCGGCTGGGTCTGTTTCAGGAGTTCCAGCAGTTCCAGGCCGTCGGCGGCCTCGCCGATGACCGTCAGACCGGCGGCCGCCTCGATGATGCGCCGCACGCCCTTCCGGAACATGGCGTGGTCGTCGGCCAGGACGATGGAACAGGTGCTCATCGGCTTTCTCCTGGGGCCAAGGGGATGGTGAAGGCGACCCGGGTGCCCTGGTTCTCCCGGCTGTTGATTTCCAGCGCGCCCCCCAGCAGGCGCAGCCGCTCTTCCATGGCGGCCAGTCCCAGGCCCCTCCGGGCGGCCAGCACTTTTTGCACGTCGAAGCCCCGACCGTCGTCCTCCACCGTGAAAGAGGCGGCCCCGCGCCGGCGCCGGGCGTGGATCGCGACCCGGGAAGGCCGGGCGTGCTTGCCGATGTTGTTGAGGAGTTCCTGCACCACCCGATAGATGGCCGTCTGCGCGGGCAGGGGGAAGTCCCGGTCCAGGTCGGCCAGTTTCACCTGCCAGCGGATGCCGGGATGGTATTTGGCGAACTGGTCGATCAGTTGACGCACCGCGCCGGTGAGGCCCAGATCCTCCAGGTTGCCGGGGCTGAGATCGAAGTAAAGGCGGCGCACGTTGTCCAGGACCCCGTCGATGAACGCCAGCAGGTCCTCCAGACTCTCGGCCAGGGCCTGCTGCTGCGGCGACAGCTCCCGCTCCAGGGCCCGGAGATGCAGTTTGATGGTCAGCAGACCGGCCCCCAACTCGTCATGCAAGCCGGCGGCCAGGCGCTTGCGTTCAGTCTCCTGGGCGGCCATGAGCTGGGCGCTGAGGTACCGCAGTTTCCCCTCCGACTCCCGCAAGGCTCTTTGCACCTGGACCAGGTCGGAGATGTCCCGGGCGATGGTGGAAAATAATTTGACCTGTCCGGCAGGGTCCGCATGCGCCAGGATGACCTGGGACATGGGGACCTCCCGGCCGTCCCGGGACAGCATCGCCGTCTCGCCCCGCCAGAAGCCCTCCCGGGCCGCGCGGCGCAGCCCCTCCTGCAGCACCAGATTCGCGGCCCAGTCGGGATGGACATCTCTGATCCTGACCCGGGACACGTCTTCGTCTTCTCCCAGTCCCAGGAAACGGCGGGCCGTCCGGTTGAGAAAGGTGACGCGGCCCCGGGGGTCGGCGGTGCCCACGAAGTCCGGGGTGGCCTCCAGGATGTCGATGAGCCGGGACCGGGCCTCTTCGGCGCGCACCCTCGGGGTCACGTCGTTCAGGGAAAAGACCAGGAAATCCACCTCGCCGGCCTCATTCAGGACCGGCGTCAGGGTCCAGTCCCAGTAGGTGACCCCCCACTCCGGGTGGTCCGGAAACTCAAAGGGCTTGGCCTCGGCCACGTAGGGCCGTTTGTCCCGCACCACCTGCCGGAAAATGGCCTCGTTTTCGGCGTGGGGATAGAGCTCGAAGTGATTGCGCCCCTGGAATTCCACCGGGTGCCGCTCACAGGCCCGGGCGTAGGCCAGGTTCACCCTCATAAAATTGAACTGGGGGTCCAGGAAGACGATGGGGGTGAGGCTGTGGGCAAAGAAGGCCTCCAGCTGACGGGCCTGCTCCCGCAGGGTCTTTTCCGCCTTTCGCATGGCGGTGACGTCCTGGTTCACCACGATGGCGCCCAGGATCTCCCCCTGGTCACCCAGGAGGGGCGCGGCGGAATTGATGATGGTCTTCCTGCTGCCGTCGAAGCCCTGAATGTCTATGACCTCGCCCAGGGAAGTCTCCCCCCGGGTGACGGCCCGGGCCAGGGCCCAGTCACCGGCCTCGATGCGCTCTCCCGTGTCGGGCCACCAGCCCTGGTAATCGCCGTACTTTTCCAGTCCCACATAATGAGCCCCGCCCCAGATCTGGCGGGCGGCGGGGTTGCTGGTGACGATTGTCCCCGCTTTATCCGTCACCCAGACGCCCACCGGCAGGGTTTCCAGGATGAGGCTCAACAGGGCCTCCTGCTCCCGCAGGGCCTCCTCGGCCCGCTTGCGGTCGGTGATGTCCACCCCCAGCTCCAGGATGAGGGGCGAGCCGTCCACGTCGGTGAAGGGATAGTCATAGATGGCATAGGTGCGCCCGTCCGGCCCCAGCCATTCCCATTCCTGGGGTCTGTCTTCGGCCAATACCCTGAAGGTCTGGCAGTCGGGACAGGGATCCGTGCGACCGAAGAGAAACTCAAAACATGTCTGGCCCGGCTCGGCTTCTCCAAAGCGCCGGATAAACTCCCGGTTGGCAAAAGGCACCGTGTAATCAGGCGCCAGGAGGATCACATACGCCGGCATCTGCTCCAGCACGTCCAGGAAGCGGCGGCGTTCGCGGTCCAGGGCCGCCTCGGCCTGGCGGCGTTCGTCGATTTCCCGCTCCAACTGCTCGTTCGCCAGGCGCAGCTCCAGGGTGCGCTCCTGCACCTGTTGCTCCAGTTCCGCGTGGGCTTTGCGCAGCGCCTCTTCGGTGCGGCGGTTGACCAGGGCGACGGCCGCCAGGTCGGCAAAACCTCCGGCCAGGTGGGCGTCGCGGTCGGTGAAGCCCCCAGGCTTGTTGGATAGGCCCAGAAGACCCACCACCTGGCCCTCGACTTTGAGAGGGGCGAAGAGCACGTTCTCCAGTTGCACATGACCCGGGGGGAGAAGTTTGACATAGTCGCTGCCGCCGAAGTGATTGTCATAGATGACCCGGCCGGTCTCATAGGCCTCGGCCCGCAGGCCGCGGATGGGCATGGGAAGGTCGGGATCAACCGTGCAAGGCAGCCCCCCGGACTCCAGGAAGACCAGCTCATTATAATCCCCCGTGTCATTGAGGAGGGAAACGTAACCGGCCGGGGCTTCGACGGTTTTCTGGCAGCCTTGAAAAATTTCCCAGGCGGCGTCCGCAAAGGTTTTGTGGGTCATGACGGCTCGGGCCGCGAGCAGCAGGGCCTCGGACTCTTGCCGGCGCAGTTCCGCCTCCTCCAGAGCCCGCTGTAGCTCTTCTTCGGCCCGCTTGCGTTGGGTGATGTCCTGGGCCGTGCCGAAGCCGCCCCGCAGCCGGCCCTCCTGGTCGAACTCCAGTTCGGCCCGCTCCCGCACCCACTTCACCTGGCCGTCAGCAATGATGCGGTGTTCGATGTCGTAGGGCTCGCCTTTGAGGGCCCCGCGCCATTTTTGGTCCACATAGTCCCGGTCCTCCGGGTGCACCGTGGAAAGAAAGGTTTCATAAGTAAGGGGGCTTCCCGGGGGAATCCCGAAGACCCGGTGGTTTTCCTCGGACCAGGTCAGTTCGTTCTTCTGGACATTCATGCGCCAACTGCCGGTATGGGCCACGGCCTGGGCGCGGTTCAGGTCCTCCCGGCTCTCCCGGAGGGCCGCCTTGGCCTGCTGGCGCGCCGTGATGTCCATGGCGTACAGACGGGCCGTGGGCTGGTCGGGGGGAAAGAAGACGGTGACGGCAAACACGGCGTCCCCCAGGGTCAGGTCGACGACGGCATGGCGTTCGCCGCCGGCGCGGCCGGCGGCCCGTCGTTCCTTCAGGTCCGGCGGCACCAAGCCCCCGACCCCCCGGTCCAGCCCCAGTTTCTCGGCAGCCTCCACCGCCGCGGGGTTGGCATAAAGGACCTGGCCCTCTGCGTCCACTTCCAGGACGGGATTGGGGTTGGAGCGGGGAAAGTTGGCCAAGCGGCGGATCTCCTCCGCCTCTGATTCCAGGGCCGCCAGGCGTGCTTGCAACTCCTCCACTTCGCGCCGCAGGTCCTCTTTGGTTTGTCGTTTCCTGGCCATGATCCCGCTCTCTCTTGAAGGTGTTGACCGTGCAGGAAGTTCGTGCAACCGGCGCGTCGGACTTGTGGCAGCAAGTGTACCATAAAACCGGAACAAATTCTCAAAGTCCCCCGCGCCGCCCACCCCCCCAAATTTCCGCCGAAGCCGGCTGCCGCCCCCAAACCGTGGGAGGCAACATCCTGACCATGCTGAACTGACAAAAAGGGCCTCCGGAAGAAAATCCAGGTTCATTTCCGGAGGCCCTTTTTTTGCAGACAGCTAGTGAGGGTCTTGCAAAATTCTCCTTTTGTCTTAGGAAAGGGCGGCGGTTTTGAAAACGCTCTGCAAGATGCCAACCTCTTTCATGGTGCGCGGTGCGCACCCTACGCGGGGACCAGAACATCGGAGGATTCTGTAGGGTGCGCACCGCGCACCATGATTTTTCGGAAATCGTAATGCTGTCCGTAAGTTTTGCAAGAAGCTCAGCTAGTGAGAAAACGAAATGCCTTTAAGGACAAAGTCTCCTTGGGCAGGAAGGTTTTGAGGGAAGTTGGAAACTCAAAGGCTGGTGACGGCTTCAAAGCATGAGCTTTACCGTGAAAATCCCGGTTCTGTAGGGGCGGGTTTGAAACCCGCCCCGACAAAAGGTTTTTCATGCTCGGGGGTGGCCCCGTTGGGGCCATGAGCATTTCCTAGCAGCTTGGGAACGAGAAAAAAAGCGGCGCCCCGCCCGGAGGTCAAGTTTGACTTTTACTGCCCGGCGCCGGGTTGGCCCGTCCCGGACTGTCCGGCGCCCGGGGCGCCTCGCCGTCCGCCGCCCCGGAAATTCCGTCCTTTGGGGCCGGCGCCGTCGCAGGTCCGGTTGGTGTAAGCAGGACCGACGCCGGAGCCGGTCCCTCGGTCCTTCTGCCATTGTCCGCCGCCGCCCTGGGCGCCGGCTTTGTAACGGGGGCAGGCGCCGCCGCCCCAGCCCCGCCCCTGGGCAAAGCTGAAGTCGGGGGCGGTGCAGAGCACGGCCAGGCCCAGCCCGGCCGCGGCCGCCATCATTCTTAAGTTCTTCATATAATTCTCCTTTTTAGTCGTTCGGTTTGGGGGAAGCGCCAGGCGTCTCTTGAGGAGGCCCCTGCCGCAGGTGCATGGGTCTATCCAGCGGAGGCCCATGGCCTCTTCCCGGCCACAGATGACCCCGTTCGCGGCCCAATCCCCGGCGTCCCCCCATGAAGGGCGTCAGGCGCCGCTCCAACAGGGCCAGAAAGGCCTCCTTCTGCTCGGGGTTAAGGTGCTTCTGGAACTGCAGGAAAAAGTCGGTCACTTCTTCTTCCAGGCTCCCCTGCAGCAGGCTGATCTCCTTGATTTTCCCCTGAATGGCGGGCCAACCGGAGGAATTCTTCTTAATGAGCCCCAGGAGTTCCCGGCGTTTTTGCGCCAACTCCAACCGAAGCCCCCGCACCCGCCGGGAATGCTCCGGCCACAGGCCTTTGAGGGTGGCCTGCTGCTCGGCGTTCAGGTTGAGCCTGCTCCACAACTCCCTGGGAGGCAGGGGCGGCAAACCCTCCCGGGCCGCCTGGGCCGTTTTATCCAGATAACGCAGGTAGACGAAGGTGGCGATGGTGCCCACGTTCAGGGCCAGGGAGAAGATCACCAGGTAAAGGAGCCAATCCCGCTTCATGCCTGGCTGTCCTCATCGGCCGGGTAGGTGAGCAGGTGCCCCAGGGAGCCCTGGGGGAAGTCCTGGAAGGCCTCGAAGGCCAGGACCTCGCCGCCGTTTCCCTCTCCGTTAAGAGGTGCGAAGAAATTGCCGGCCAGGGCGCCGCCCAGGGTGATGCCCAGCACCAGGGAGGCCGCCAGCGACAGGCTGCGCTGCCAGCGGGACCGCCGGCGGGGCAGGCGGGACAACACCTGAGGGGCCAGCCCGGAGGGCGTCGGCGCCTCCAGATCCGCCAGGACCTGGTCCAGGCGCCGCCAGGCCTCGGCCTCCCGGCGGCAGACCGGGCAGGACTCCAGGTGCGCGGCCAGCGCCGCCGCCTCGGGCTCTGCCGTCTCCTGGTCCAGCCAGGCCGACAAGCGTTCCTGCACTTCTCGACATTCCATGACCATTCCCCTTATCTTCCTAAACCCCGCCGGGCCGGAAATCCGGCGGAGATAATTCTTGTGGCCGCCGGTTTCCTTGCCGGAACCCTGGAAGTTTTATACCAGGTTAGGTTCGTAAGGAAACGGATAATTTGGCCGGCCTCTTGACCTCATCTGGGGAGGAGGGGTTGAAAGCCGCCCCCACCCTATCAACCAGGTGTCACCCCCCAACCTGCCGGGCCCCTCTCCGACCCTTTACACCTCTCCAAATTTGGGAACCGGGTGGCAAATGCCGCGCCGGCCCTTCCTTTTGGGAAGAATCAGCCTTAATTTCTGGTAAACTATCATTTCATCGCCATCAGGAGGAGAACCATGCTATCGCAACTTCCTATCAACCTGGCCAGAGTGAGCAAAGAAAACATCGACAAAGAGGTGCTGCGGCTGGCCATCATCGCCGAACTGGACGCGGTGAGCCTGTATGAACAACTGGCCGCCATGACCGAAAACCCTCATATTCGCACGATCCTCCTGGATGTGGCCAAGGAGGAAAAGACCCATGTGGGCGAATTCCAAGCCATGCTCCTCCGCCTGGACCAGCAACAGAAGGAGGAACTGGCCCACGGCGAAGAGGAAGTGGAAGAACTGGTGGGCTCAAAATAACTCTTAATCACGCCTGGTAAAGTTTGTGGTGGGGGAGGAGGCCGGGGGTCGCAGGCCCCCGCTCCCCCGGCCGCCCCCCAGGTGAAAAATTGATTCTGCATGGGAGGGAGCCGATGGCCGGCGTCATTCCCGGTCTGGAGGTCTTCCTGGCCGACCCGCCCGCCTGGACCGAAGGCGCGGCGTTGGGTCTGCTCAGTCATCCCGCCAGCGTTTCCCGCGGCCTGGAGCACGCCCGGGACCTGGTGGCCCGGCGGCTGCCCGGGCGCCTGCGGGTGCTCCTGTCGCCGCAGCACGGCTTTCTGGGCGAGAAGCAGGACAACATGGTGTCGTCGGAGGATTTTCGCGACCCCGTGTTGGGCCTGCCGGTGGTGAGCCTCTACGGCCCCCGCCTGGACCCGCCGCATGAGGCCCTGGCCCCCCTCAGCGCGGTGCTGGTGGACCTGGCGGACGTGGGCACCCGGGTCTACACCTTCGCGGCCACGGTGGCCCGGCTCATGGCAGCGGCCGCGCCCCTGGGCGTCAAGGTGGTCATCCTGGACCGGCCCAACCCCATCGGCGGCCTCCAGGTGGAGGGCAATCTCCTCCGTCCCGAGATGGCCTCCTTCGTGGGCCCCTATCCCCTGCCCATGCGCCACGGTTTCACCCTGGGGGAGCTTTGCCGCTACTACAACGAGACGCAGGGCCTGGGCTGCGACCTTACCGTCATTCCGGCCCAAAACTGGCGCCGGGGCGATTACTTCGACGCCACCGGCCTCCCCTGGGTGCTCCCCTCGCCCAACCTCCCCACCCTGGAGGGGGCGGTGGTCTATCCGGGCCAAGTCCTGCTGGAAGGCACCAACCTCTCCGAAGGCCGGGGCGCCACGCGGCCCTTTGAACTTTTCGGCGCGCCTTTCCTGGAGCCCCGGCGCCTCTTGGCCCGTCTGGCGGATTACCGGTTGGAGGGCGTCATCCTGCGGGAAGCGGCCTTCGAACCCACTTTTCACAAATGGGCCGGTGAGCTCTGCCGGGGCTTTCAGCTCCACGTCATCGACCGGGCGACGTTCAAACCTTACCGCACCACCCTGGCCCTGCTGCAGGCCATTTTGGAGCTCTATCCCCAGGAATTTGCCTGGCGGGAGCCCCCCTATGAATACGAAACGGAGCGCCTTCCCATCGATCTGTTGACCGGCGACCCCGCCATCCGTGAGGGCCTGGAGGCGGGCCAGCCGCTTGCGGAGCTGGAGGCCGCCTGGGAGGGGGAATTGCAGGAATTTCGGGAGAGAAGCCGGGGATTCCGGCTTTATGAGGAATAACGGTTTTTGCAATTCCTTGCCGGACACTAATGCTTCCCATCCTGCATCAAAGAAAACCGAGCCAGTTCTTATTTTCTTGACAAATGGACATGAATATGCCCCCATCTAAACAATATCAAATTACCTGAGGACATCATGGATAATGTCCCCGACCTGCGGCCAGGAAATTTATCCCTGGCCTTTTTTGTCGTTTCAGCCGTATCAATGCATGCGTCCAGTCCTTCTCGTAAAGGGGGTGATATGGCCAAGATCCGGAAGAAATGGGAATTTCCAGAGTGGGTCAAGTCAGCCTGCGGTTGATGGGAGGATTAGCCTGCCGACAGGGGGCCCCTGGCGGGGCTTATCCGAAAAAAGAGGTGGAAAAATTGGTTCTGGTGATTGCCGGTTCCCAAGTCCGCTCATGATGGCGGCTTTGGTTTTGACCAAGTTGCTCGGGAAACCTTGGGAATGCCTGTGGAGGCACGGGAGGAAATCATGAAACGGCAATTTTTTATCGGCCTTCTGGCAGTGATGCTGGCAATCGGCGTGTGCGGGGGGACAGGTGAGAAGGCCCTGGCCCAAAGTTGGACATACACCACACCAATGGACCAGGCTAAAATTTCACATACGGCGACTCTCCTTGAGGACGGCAAAGTGCTGGTCGTGGGGGGGTCGGATTTGGCGGGGCTTAACCAGGGGACGGCCTTTATTTTCGACCCCGCCGACGAAACTTGGACTCCGACTGGCGAAACCGTTGCTGCTCAGGAATACGGATATCGGTTTGCCCATGCCGCGGCCAGACTTCCTGATGGCAGGGTGCTGGTCTGTGGAGGCGATTACGGGGAAGATGAGGCAGGCCGTTCGGCGGAGATTTACGACCCGAACACAGACACCTGGACTGCTGCCGCCAGCATGAACGTCTCCCGCAGCTATTTCGACCTCGTGGCGCTGAACAATGGCCGGGTTCTGGCGGTGGGGGGCGTTACGGCCGCGGGGGAATGCACCGACACCGCCGAACTCTATGATCCAGAGAAGGATGAATGGACACTGACCGTCAACAACATGGCAACAGCACGCGGCTTGCCCCGATTGACGCTCCTGAACGACGGGAAAGTCCTGGCCACCGGAGGGGTTACTGATCTTTCATTCAACAGCACTGACTCAGCGGAGATTTACGACCCAGACAACGGGACCTGGTCTTCGGCAACGCCGATGTCTGAGTCTCGGGTCTTTCATTCGGCGGTCCGCCTCCAGGATGGCAAGGTGCTGGTGGCAGGGGGACTTTTTTTTTACATGGGCAATGTTTCTGCATCCCCAGATGCCGAAATTTATGATCCTGGCGCCAATACTTGGAGCAGCGTCGGTGAAATGACCGAGGCGCGCGGTGGTCACGCCGCCGCTGTGCTGCCCGACGGCAGAGTCCTGGTGGCAGGCGGGATGTCCAATAATTTCGATATCATCGGCAGCACCGAAATATATGATCCGGACACCGGATGGAATCCAACAACACCATTGAATCAGCCCCGATTTGAGCCCACATGCACCCTCTTGGCTGACGGCCGGGGAGTCCTGGTCACCGGGGGCCAGGTTTCCGGCGACCTTTCCACAGACACCGCGGAAATTTATGGCCGGCCCTCTTCCCATATCCAGGTCAGCATCGACATCAAGCCCGAGGACTGCCCCAATTATCTGGATGTGAACAGCAAGGGCCGCCTTCCCGTGGCCATCTGCGGCGCGGCGGGATTTGACGTCAGGGAGATCGACCCGGCCAGCCTGCGGCTGAGCCGGGACGGCATTACAGGCGAGGTGGCGCCGGTGCACCATGGCTACAAAGACTCCACCTCCCCCTTTACCGGGGAGCCCTGCGGATGTGATATCGGTCTACCAGACGGCTTTGAGGACCTTACGGCCCACTTCGACGTTAAAACACTCGTCAACAGCCTGCAGTTAAAGAAAACCCGTGGTGATACTGTCACCCTGACCCTCACCGGGAAGCTCAAGGAGGAATATGGCGGCCAGTCCATCCGGGGTCAGGACTGCGTCGCCGTGCTGCCCTAACGCTCGCCGCCCGCTGAAAGCCTTACGGGGCAGTTGCTCATGAACCCTTAGGCCCACCCATAATTTATGAAAAGTTCTCCCCCTCACCCCGGCCCTCTCCCCCGCCGGGGGAGAGGGGGATGAGGAACTTTTCTAAGCAGTAACTTTTCGAAGCAGATGAGCCTCTTGCAAAACTCCCTGAAACTCTCGCTTGTCATTCTGAGCGCAGCGAAGAATCTCGCAATGACAAGGGGTTGAGATCCTTCACTTCGTTCAGGATGACAAAATCGGCAATTTTGCAAGAGGCTCAGATAATAGAACAGCCGCCCCCGTCTGTTCATTTTAAAAGAGCAGGCGGGGGCGCCTGCTCCACATAAAACCAGTGTTGGGCTAAAGTGAACAGTATTGCGTTCACCCCCCCTCCTCTTTCCCCGCCTCCAGTCCGTACCCCCTGAGTTTGCGGTACAGGTGCGAGCGTTCCAGGCCCACGGCTTCGGCGGTGGCGCCCACGTTGCCGTGGTGCTCCTCCAGTTTGCGGCGCAGGAACTCCCGTTCAAAGAGCCCCCGGGCCTCCCTAAAGGAGGGGACGGTGAGCAGCGTCTCCAGGCCGTCCGCGGGGAGGGCGGCGGGGTCGGCGGGCCCGGCCAGGTCCAGGTCCCGCCGGGTGACGACCAGGCCCGGCGCCAGGATGGCCAGCCGCCAGATGAGGTTCTTAAGCTCCCGCACGTTGCCCGGCCAGGGGCGGGCGGCCAGGGCCTCCAGGGCCTCGGGGGCCAGGGACTTGAGGGGCGCTTCGTTTTCCAGGGCCACCTCCTTGAGGAAGTGCCGGGCCAACAGGGAGATGTCCTCCCGCCGCTCCCGCAGCGCGGGCACGTGCAGGGGGATGACGTTGATGCGGTGGTAGAGGTCCTCCCGGAAGGCGCCCCGGGCGATTTCCTCCTCCAGGTTCTTGTTGGTGGCCGCGACGATGCGCACGTCCACCTGCAGAGGGCGGCTGCCACCCACCCGCTCGAAGCGCTGCTCCTCCAGGATGCGCAGGATCTTGGCCTGGGTCTTGAGGCTCATGTCGCCGATTTCGTCCAGGAAGAGGGTGCCCTCGTGGGCCAGGTCGAATTTGCCCGGACGACGGCTGGTGGCCCCGGTGAAGGCCCCTTTTTCGTGGCCGAAGAGGTCGTCTTCGATGAGCTCCTCGGGGATGGCGGCGCAGTTCACCTCCACAAAGGGGCGGTGGGCCCGGCGGCTCAGGAAGTGCAAAGCCCGGGCCACCAGTTCCTTGCCGCTGCCGTTCTCGCCGGTGATGAGCACTGAGGCGTTGGTGGGGGCCACCAGGCGCACCCGCTCCCGGAGGTGGCGCATGGCTTCGCTCGTGCCGATAATCTCCCGGAAGGGCGCGGCCCGCTGCCGCAGCCGGCGGTTTTCCTCGGAGAGGCGGGCCAGCTCCAGGGCGTTGCGCACGGTGAGGACGATCTTGTCCGCATGGGGCGGCTTCTCGATGAAGTCATAGGCCCCCAGGCGGGTGGCCTTCACCGCGTTTTCCACGGAGCCGAAGGCCGAAACCATGACCACCGGCAAGCCGGGGTGTTGAGCCTTCAGTTCCCCCAGCACGGTGAGTCCGTCCCGGCCGGGCAGGGCGATGTCCAGGAGGACCAAATCCGGGGTCTCGGCCGCGGCCGTTTTCAGGGCCTGGTCGCCGTCGGCGGCGGTGAGGACCTCAAAGCCTTCATCCTGGAGAATGCCCGCCACCAATTGTAAGATCTGGGGTTCGTCATCCACGACGAGAATGGTTGCCGGCATGGTGTCCCCGATGAGTGGGCAGTTCGATGATGAAGCGGGCGCCCGTGGGTTCGTTGTCTTCCACCCGGATCTGGCCCTGGTGGTCGGCGACGATGGAATGGACGATGGCCAGTCCCAGGCCGGTGCCGCCCCGCTTGGTGGAGAAATAGGGCTCGAAGATGCGCGCCTTGTCCCGGTCGCTGACGCCGCGGCCGGTGTCGGCCACCACCAGCCGCACCGCCTCGCCGCCGTCCACGGCCTGGACGGTGACGCTGATGGCGCCGCCGCCCTCGATGGCGGCCAGGGCGTTGTCCATGAGATTGAGGAGGAGCCGCTTGCACTGTTCCTGGTCCAGCAGCACGGAGCCCAAGGTCGGGTCCGGGGTGAAGGTCAGGGACACCCGGGGCTGCACCTCGGCGTAGAGGTGGAGCGTCTCCCGGATCAGGGCGTTGAGGTCCAGGGGGGCCAGGGACAGGTGCGGCAGGCGGGCGAAGTGGGAGAACTGGTTGACCAGATTCTTGATTTCATCCACCTGGTCGCTGATGATGCGGGTGCACTCCTCGAACACCTGGCCGTCGTCGGGAATCCGCCCCGCATAGCGCCGCTGGAGGCGCTGGGCCGCCAGTTTGATGGGGGTGAGGGGGTTTTTCACTTCGTGGGCGATCCTCCGGGCCACCTCCCGCCAGGCTTCCAGCCGCTGGGCCCGCTCCAGTTCGGTGAGGTCCTCCATGACCATCACCAGGCCGTGGTCTTCGCCCGCGTCGTCCTTGAGCATGGTGGTTTTGAGCAAGAGATAGCAGACTCGGTGGGGTAGGATGAGGTGAATGGGGGTCTCCACCGTTTTCCGGACGCGGCGCGCCTCGGCCATGGCCTCCATGAGGCGGGCGTGTTCGCCGGCGGGCAGCAGCGACTGCACCTCCCGGCCCACCACCTCCTCCAGGGCCACTCCCAGCATGCGGGCGGCGGAGTCGTTGACGTTGGTGATGCGCCCGGCGGCGTCCACGGCCACCACCCCGGCGGCCACGTTGCGCAGCAGGATCTCCAGGTGGCGCTGGCTTGCCTGGAGATCGGCGTGGCTTTGGCGCAGGCGCTCATAGGTGGCCGCCAGTTGGGCCCGGCTGAGCTGCAGGTCCTGGGTCATTTTGTTGAAGGACTGCACCAGAAAGGCGATCTCGTCCCGCCCTTCCTGCTGGATGTGGATGTCGTAATCGCCGCCGGCCACCTTGACCGTCCCTTCGGCCAACTGACGGATGGGGGTGGTGATCTCCCGGGCCAGGTAGAAGGCCAGCCAGATGGCGGCCATGAGGGTGAGCAGGGTGACCACCACCAGGGTGAGATAATGGCTCACCCTGACGGGATGGATGAGGAGCTGGGACTGGCGGACCTCCCGGGCCTGGCGGGCCAGTTCGGTGATCTCGTTCAACAGAGGCCGGGGCAGGAGCTGGCTCGCCACCAGATAGGTTTTGCCCTCCGCGCCCGGTCCTCCCAGGGGAATGATGAAACTCTGGAGCACCCCGGCGGCCACGATCTGACGCTGGATGAAGCCCCGAACGGGGAGGTCGGCGGGGGTGGGCGGCAGGGGCGGCTCCCGGCCGGGCTCATAGCTCGCGGCCACCGGCTTGCCGTCGGGGCCCACCACCGCCAGCACCGTCAGTCCGAAAAGCCGGCGCCACTGTTCCAGTTCTCCGCTCAGGGCTTCCCGCCGCGCCGGCGCCAGAGCGCCTCTGCCCTCCATCTCCCGCTGCAGGTAGAGGCCGGCGGCCCGGAGCTTGTCTTCCACCCCCTCACTGAAGGTGCGACCCAGGGCCAGGGTCTGCTCCAGGGTTTCCTGCATCCGGTCGGTCCAGCGGAAATCCACCCGGCTGGAGATGAGCTGCCAGGCGATGAAAAACATGATGAGGGTGGGAAGCAGCGACAGGGTGATGAAGGTGAGGACGAGCCGGGTACGGAGACGGGCGCCGAAAACCTTTTGCCGCCGCTCCAGAAAGAGTTTGGCCAGGTGCCGGAAAATCAGGAAGGCGAACAGCAGAAAGAGAAGGGCGTTGAGGTTGAGCAGTCCGAAAGCCAACAGACCGCCCGTCAGGGGGTAGCCTCCCCGACGGACCAGGAGAATCTCCACGGCGGTGAGCGCCAGGACCAGAAAGAGGATGAAGCAGATGAGAACGCGTTCCCGGCGGCGCTTGAGTTCTTCCGGAGAGCGGCGGATGGAAGGGGCGGACTTCAACGGCTCAACCGCTGAGGGGCAGCTTCACCAGGAAGCTGGTCCCTTGGCCGGGGGTGCTCTCCACCGAGACGCTGCCGTGGTGATCGGAGATGATTTTGTGGATCACCGCCAGCCCCAGTCCCGAGCCCTTCTCCTTGGTGGTGAAGAAGGGGTTAAAGATTTTCTCCATCGATTCCTGGGGGATGCCCATGCCGGTGTCCTGCACCGAAAACCATACCTGGCGGTTTTCGGAGCCGCTGGTCAGGCAAATCTCCCCGTCCCCGTCCATGGCTTCGAAGGCGTTTTTGACCAGATTCAGGATGACCTGTTTCATCTGATTGGGATCGGCCTCCACCGGCGGCAACCGCCCTTCCAGTCGTTCCACCAGGTTGATGCCCCGGTTGCCGGCCTCCCCCTGCATGAGGTGCACTACGTCCTGGATCACCTGGTTCAGGTCGATCGCCTGCTTTTTGGGGGGCGCCGGCCGGGTGAAGTCCCGCAATTCGCCCAGGAAATTCTCCAGGCGCTTGACCTCGCTCTGAATAATCGTCAGCTTTTCCCGGACGGCCTGGTTATCCTGCACTTTCCGCTCCACCTGGTGGGCCAGGCCGCCGATAACCATGAGGGGGTTTTTGATTTCGTGGCTGACGTAGGCGGCGGCCTCGCCGATGGCGGCGAAGCGCTCCGAGCGCACCAGTTGCCGTTGGGATTCCAGGAGTTCTTCGGTCTTGTGGGTCACTTCCCGGCTCAGGATTTTGTTCCAGCGCAGGGCCACGGTGATGAGCCCGCCGCTCCCCAGGACCATGGCCAGAAAGAAGATCACCACCAGGAAGAGTTCCTGGTGCAGCACCTCCTCCACCGGCCCTGAAACCTCGGCCACCGGGGCCACCACGGCCACGCCCCAGAGATTATGGGCGGGGTCTTCAAGGGAGGTGACCCCCCGCATGATGCCCTTGTCAAAGCGGATGGGGGTGTAGGCCGCCAGTTTGCGGGTCTCTCCCAGGATCTCTCGGTGCCAGCCGGAAGTGTATTCGGTGGTGCCCTCCTGGCCGGCCAGGATCCGTTCGTTCATCTCTTTAATGCCCCGGAAAACGATCTTGGGGTTGCGGTCCAGTCGCACCTTGATGGCGTCTTTGCCGACGAAGGTCTCCTCAAAGTGGGCCAGGAAGATTTGGTTCTGGTCCATGATCCAGGGATAGCCCGTCTCCCCCGACCGCACCTCCTCGGTCACCTTGCCGCAGATGAAGTGCGGGTCGATGAGCAGCTCCAGGGCGCCGTGGACCTGGGGCGCATCAGGGCCTATGGAGAGGGGAGTCAGAAACCGCATGACCAGGCGACCCTGATAGGGAGGTTCGGGCCAGGGCGCGGTCTTGGACAGAAACAGTCGACCCCGGTTTTGGGGGTCCTGAACCCAGCGGAGGAATTCTTCCGGGAATAACCGGCGGGGCCCGGCGAGGGTGTCGGCTCCATCGCCGCCCCAGACCCGGAGCAAACGGCCCTCCCGGTCGTACCAGCGAAATGCCAGGACGCCCAGATGGCGAATGTCCTCAAAGCGGGCTTTCATGTATTTGTCGAATTCGTCGGAGGGGGGTTTCAGAATGTGGAAGAAGTAGGGGAAAGCCAGCATCTCGCTTTCCAGGTAGTCCAGGTAGGACTCCACGTTGTCGGCGATCTTCCGGGCCAGCATGAGCTGCTGCTGATTGAACTGCTCCCGCAGGATATTTTCCACTTTGCGGTTGAGCTTTTCCCAAAAGGCAAAAAAGAGCAGGGAGAGGAGGGCCACCCCGGCCACGATAAGGGCGATGCTGAGTCTGACGGAAATGGTGCCCCGGGGCGACTGGTTGCTCATGCCGGGATTCCTCTGGGATTATGGTAAGCTCTCGAATAGTCTATCATTCCTGAGCACACTTGGCAACAGCGGGGGAAGATGCCAAAAACCTTAAGGCGCGCCGCGCACCCCGTAGGCGGCGCCCTTGGCGGCCTGCCAGATGGCCTCCATTTCCTCCAGGGAGGCGCTCTCCGGGGTTTTGCCCTGTTTGGCCAGGGTGCGCTCCACCACGTGGAAGCGCTTGATGAATTTATAGACGGTGCGCCGCAGCGCCCCCTCGGAGTCGATGTTGAGGAAGCGGGCCACGTTCACCAGGGCGAAGAGGAGGTCGCCCAGCTCCTCTTCCCGGGCCGGCCCGGGGCCCGCGGCCAAGGCCCGGCGGAATTCCCGCATCTCCTCTTCCACTTTGTCCAGGGCGCCCTCAACGTCCGGCCAGTCGAACCCCAGCCGGGCCGCGGCCTCCCCCAGGCGCTGGGCCTGGCGCAGCGCCGGCAGGGCGGTGGAAACCCCTCCCAGGGCGCCCCCCGGGGATTTGCCCTCCCGAGCCTTGGCCTCCTCCCAGAGACGGCGCAGGTCGTCGATGGTCTCCGCCTTTTCCTCCCCGAAGACGTGGGGGTGGCGGTGGATCATTTTGGCGCTGATGCCCCGGATCACCTCGCCCAGGGTGAACCGGCCCCGCTCTGCGAAGAGGTCGCTCAGAAACACCAGGTGCAGGAGCAGGTCGCCCAACTCCTCCCGGATTTTTTCCGGATTCCCGGAATCCAGGGCCTCCACCAGTTCGTAGGCCTCTTCCAACACGTAAGTTTTCAGGGTCTCCGGAGTCTGCCGGGCGTCCCAGGGACACCCCCCCGGACTGCGCAGACGCCTGACGATGGCCGCAAATTCCCGCAGGGCCGCCCCGGGTTCCGGGACGGCGGCGGCCGGAGCCGCCGTCTTGGGGGTGCTCTGGTCGTCCATAAGCATGCGATTTATCTCAACCCCGCCCGTGGTTGGCCGCCCTCGGGGCGCTGCCAGCGTTTCAGGTAGTTCTGCGTCCGCTCCTTGAAATCCGGCGGCAGGTAGCCCAGGGCCTGCCGGGACAGACCCACCAGGAAGGGGGCGCTGCGGGATTCCTTGAGAAGTTGCGAGTCCTTGGGGATGACCAGACCCAGGAACATGAGGGCGAATCCCAATACCAGCCCTCCCTTGACCAAGGCAAAAAAGGCCCCCAGGAACCGGTCCAGGAGGTCCAGATAGAGGTGATAAAGCAGGCGCTGGAGCACGTAGGCCAGAAGGCGGGTGAGCCAATAAACCGCCAGGAAGAGCACTGCAAAGGCCAGGAGTCGGACATACACCGGGTCCTTCACCAGACCCTGGAGCCTGTCCGCCAGCCACAGGTACTGGTGGGCCGCCACCAGCACGCCCCCCACCACCCCCACCAACACCGCCAATTCCTGGAAGAGCCCCCGGAAATACCCCCTGAGGGTGATGAGAACCAGGAGCGCCAGAATGCCCAGGTCTAAGAGGTTCATGAAAGCTTCCTGCGCACAGCCTGAGAATGGGTTTTAGGTTTCAGGTTTTGGGTTTTGGGTTAAACCCAATGCTGTTCACTTTAGCCAAAATCCTTGTTATTTATGTGGAGCAGGCGCCCCCGCCCGGCCTTTGGCCGCGAACCCCGGGGGGCTATTACACCTGAGGCGCGCCGGGGCTTCACCCGGCCTCACTCCTCTTCTATCTTCTCCAGTCGGTGGACCCGGAGATAGAGGCCTTCCCCCCCCAGGGCGCCTACCTCGCCGAAGAGGCGCAGGTGGTCCAGGCGTTTCACCTCCGCAGCCCGGGCCTGCTCCGGAGTCATGACCACGCGATTGAAATAGCCCCGCATCTGGGGGCTGCCGTAAACGGCATAGAACCTGACCTGCCGCCAGGCCCGGGGTTGACCTGCCCGATGGGCGTATTGGCGCAGCATAAGCGGGTCGTAGGCCAGTTCCTGCCAAAAATAAGCCGGCGCCACCACTTTTTGGTTGGGGGTCAGGCGCGTCGGCGTGAGCAGGTCTTCATAGCTGATAGGCTGATAGGCCCCGGCCTCAAAGTCCGCCGGCGCCGTCAGGGGGGCGCTGCAGGCAAAGAGGCAGCAGGTCCCCAGCAACGCCAGCCACCACAGGAGGGCGCGCCCGATGGGCCTGGAGAAGCCCCCGAATGGCGCCATCCGGCAAGCCCTTGCATTTTTCCTGACATTTTTCATAATAATCGCGCGTGAGCCAGGGGCTCTTTCCACACCATGAAACATTTGTCGGCGCAGGCTTCCAGCCTGTGCGGACCGCCGGGGGGCGGGTGTCCTGGTCCGGTCTCCGGGGCATTGACGGAGCAACCATCCCGGAACCCGGCGCCCGTCACCCGACACCTGCTTCCGGAATCGGGTGTCTTCCCTGGACCGCCCAGGAACTTTTGTCACAGGAGAGCAATCTATGACCACCTCCATCGTCATCCGCCGCCACGACGGCTTCCAATCCTACCTGGTGCTGGACGACAACCCCCGGGAACTCCTGCGCCATTGGGGCTTTCCGGAGGAATTCTCCATGCGCCGCTGGCTGGGTTCCCTGGATCCCATGGACGCCATGGAAGAGTGGGCGGAAATGCTGGCCGAGGATCTGGAAAATTACAGCATCGCCGACGACACCCAGGTTCTGTTTGTTCAGGAGCGCCGATTCTGGGAGCACCTTCACTTGAAATAGCGCCGCGGTTTTCGGACCCCCGCCCCCGCTTCCGGGACATCAGGGAGCCATGAGGAAGACGTGGGCCAGCACCTGGGCGTCTCCCACCAGTTTGTTGAGGGAGCAGAATTCGTTGGGCTGGTGGGCCGTCTGGCTGACGCTCATCCACACCGCGGCGGGCAGCCCGACCTGCCGGAAAAAGGCGGCCACGGTGCCGCCGCCGATGCCCTGGGGGGTGGCCTCCCGACCGTAGACCTGCCGCACCGCCTCCTGCAGGGCCCGGACCACCGACGCTTCGGGGGAGGTGGGGGGCGCGCTGGGCAGCTCCTGCACGGGCTCCACCGTCAGCGTCACCCCCAGGGGCCGGGCCGCGGCGCTTCCCAGGGCCAGCACCCGCTCCTTGACCTGCTCCAGGTCGTAGTCCGGCAGCACCCGGCAGTCCAGGTAAAAGACATCCCGACCGGGAATGGTGTTGATGTTGGGGACGTTGGCCTCCTTCTTGGTGGGCTCGAAGGTGCTGACGGGAGGCTCGAACAACGGGTCGGCGCGGCCGAACTCCTCCTTCAGGGCCTCCAGGGCGACGATGACCCGGGCCGTGGCGGCCAGGGTGTTGCGCCCCAGCTCCGGCCGGCTGGCATGGCACTGCCGCCCGTTGAGGATGAGCTTCAACCACAGGATGCTCTTTTCCGCCACCTCGATCATGGTGCCGTCCGGACTGCCCGCGTCCGGGACGATGATGAGGTCCCGGGACGAAAAAAGCTGCCGCTGGCGCCGCAGCAGATGCGCCAGGCCCTTGAGGTTGCCCGTCTCCTCGTCGGAGACCAGGGCCAGGGCGATGGTGCGCTCCGGCGTGAGGCCCAGGTCCAGGATGGCCTTGGCCGCCATGAGGGAAGTGACGATGCCGTGGTGGTTGTCCTCCGTGCCCCGGCCGTAGAGGCGGTCCCCCTCCACCCTGAGGGTGAAGGGGTCCGACTCCCACAGACTCTCTTCCCCCGGCGGCACCACGTCCAGGTGGCTCAGCACCCAGACTTTGTCCCGCCGGCGTCCGGGCAGCCAGGCCACCAGGTTGGGCCGCGCCCCCTCCGCCACCCGGTCGTCCGGGGCCGGGAAATTGTCCACCTTAAGCCCCCAGCCCCTGAGCAGGTCCGCCAGAAACGCGGCCTTTTCCCCTTCGCCGGGTCCGTCGTAATCCGGTCCCACCGCCACCCGGCGGACCAATTCCCCCTGGAGCCGGATCATCTCCGGGCGCATCCGCTCCAACAGGGCCTTGACCTCGGCGAAGACCTCGCTATGACTCATAACCGCATCCCGCTGAGAAAAATTTCCGGCCGGGTGCGCACCGCGCACCATGAGCATGGGATAATGAATATGATTTTCCCGTGAACCGCGGTTTCCGGCAATATCGCACGGAACCATCTGCTCTCGAAAGTATCCGCAGGGGACGGCCAGGAACCGGCGCAGTTCCGGCACAGGTGAGGACACCCGCGCCACCAGGGTCTGCTGAGGTCCACGGTCTTTTCGCGTCCATCCAGATCCAATGATTTTTCACCCGGGCACTGCTGTGGTGCAAGCCGACAAGCAACAACTGCCTCAGGTGGCGCAGGTGTCCTCACCTGTGCTCCGGAAAACCTTGTCATCCCCGAGGGTGGCCCCGGTCAGGGCCAGGCGCGCTCAGCAAACCTTGCCTTGGGGTTTCCCCACCGCCCTTCATCATATATAATGGCCAGGGTGGAGGGCAAGCAGAGTTTACCGGGGGAATCCCCGGTTCCCGATATAAAGGAGGATCGTTCATGAAAATCAAACGGATCGCCCATCTGGGCATCGCCGTCAAGGATGTGGATGCGGCCAAGAAACTTTATGGCGAAGGGTTGAAATTGGCGTTCCAGGGTGATGAGGTGGTGGCCACCCAAAAGGTGCAGGTGTCCTTCTTTAAGGCCGGGGAATCCAGCCTGGAGCTCCTCCTGCCCACGGCCGCGGACAGCCCGGTGGCCAAGTTCCTGGAAACCCGAGGCGAGGGCTTCCACCACATGGCCCTGGAGGTGGAAAACATCGACGAAGCGGTGGCGTCGCTCAAGGCCGCGGGCGTGCGCCTCATCGACGAAACCCCCCGGGAAGGGGCCCACGGCACCCGGGTGGCCTTCATTCACCCCAAATCCACCTTCGGTTTGCTGTTGGAACTGGTGGAATACCCCCACTGAGCCCCGGTAAGAATGGGCCTCACCACCGAGGCCGTGGCGGCCCGGGTCCAGGTGAACATCCCTTTCGGCTTCCTGTGGGACGGCTACCTGGAGATCTTCCTGCGGGGCGGCCTCCACCCGGAAATCGGCCTGGACGCCACGGCCCTGACCCGTTATCCGCCGGAAACCTTTGCCGGCGCGGCCCGCGCCTTTGCCACCGCCGGCCGCCGCATCACCCTGCACGGCCCCTTCCAGGACCTTTTGCCCGGTGCCCTGGACGATCTCATCCGGGAGGCCAGCCGGGTGCGCCTGGCCCAGGCGTTCGCCCTCCTGCCCGTCTTCCGACCCGCCGCCATCGTCTGCCACACCGGCTATGAGGAGCGCCTCTACCGGTGGGAGCGGGACCAGTGGCTGGACCGCAGCGCCGCCCTCTGGGGTCCGTTGGCCGCCCAGGCCGCAGCCCAGGGGGTGAACCTGCACCTGGAAAACGTCTATGAAACCGACCCCGCCCTGTTCCTGGACCTGTTCGCCCGCCTCGACGCCCCCAACGTAGGGCTCTGCTTCGATGTGGGGCACCTGCTGGCCTTCGGAGGGGGGGATTTTGACGGCTGGCTCGACGCCCTCTGGCCCCACATCGGCCAGCTCCACCTGCACGACAACGCCGGCGACGGCGACCACCACCTGGCCTTGGGGCAGGGCAAGGTGCCGCTGGTCCAGGTCCTGGAATTTCTGGCCTCCCGGGAGGTCCGTCCCCTCATCACCCTGGAACCGCACCAGGAAGGGAGCCTGCTGCCTTCCCTTTCCTGCCTGGCGGAAATCTGGCCGTGGGATTGAAAAAGGTGGGGGGAGGGCCGGGGGGGCCTCGCCCCGGCTCCCTCCCTCAAGTGCCTTGCCTACAACATATTCTGCTCCGCCAGGCTGACATAGCCGTGGCGGCTGATGATGAGGTGGTCGTGCACCGTCAGATTGAGGGGACGGGCCGCCTTGATGATGGTCTGGGTGAGTTCGGCGTCCGCGGCCGACGGGGTGGGGTTGCCGCTGGGGTGGTTGTGCACCAGAATGAGGCCCGCAGCCTTGTGCTTCAGCGCCAGCTCCAGCACCTTGCGGGGATAGACCACGGTTTGATTCACCGTGCCTTCCTGAATAATCTCTTCGGCGATGACTTCATTCTGGCTGTTCAGATAGATGACTCGGAACTGCTCGTCTTTAAGCCCCCCCATGGCGGTGCGGCAATAGTCCACCAGGCTGCTGAGCGACAGGATTTTCTGGCGCTTTAAGGCCTCCTCCCTCAGATAGTTCTCAAAGCAAGACTTGACCAGGCGCAGGAGGGTGGCGGAAAACTGGGTCAGACGATGCTCGCGGCGGAGCTGTCTGCCGAAGCGGTCCTGGCTGACCACCTCCACCCTGACCTCCAGGAGGGCTTCCATCGGGGCGTCCAGGACCTGGCTGAAAGAGCCGAAGCGGGCGATGAGGGCCTTGGCCAGGGGTTTGACATCGGACCGCTCGATGGCAAAGGTGAGCAGCAGCTCCAGGAGCTCGTAATCCTGCAAGGCCCCGGCCCCGCCCTCCAGGAAGCGATTCCGGAGCCGCTGCCGGTGGCCGTAAAAGTGCGGCTTGTCGGACTTTCCGGTCATGTCGCTATCTTACGGCATGTCGGACCGGGAGTCAATTTGAGACCGTCGCCAAAAAGCCCGGGTGGCCTTAAGGCCGCGCACCGGGGCCGCCCCGGCCGCCTCTGCCCCCCAGAGACTCAATGGCACAAATCACCCATGGCTTCGGGGACGTCGTCAGGCCCGGTTCCATAAGATCAGGGCGCCCAGCGCGCCCGCTGCAACCGCCGCGCCGTATTCGCGGTGAACCGGGAGCTTCTTGCAAAATTTCCGCCGCAACGCCAGGGTTTCCGAAATATCGATATATCATGGTGCGCGGTGCGCACCCTACAGATCCTCTGATGTTCTGGCCCCCATATCAGGGTGCGCACCGCGCACCATGAAAGAGGTTGAAATTTTGCAGAGCGTTTTCAAAACCGCCGCCCTTTCCCAGGACAAAGAAAGAATTTGGCAAGAGCCTCACGTGCAACAAAAATTTATCTAGGGGCGCTTCGCGAACCGCCCCTATGTGAGGATCCGATTACGAGATTCGTTGCGGGTCAATGTGAAAACGATATAAGCCAGTGACCACCAAATCCCCGGCGTTATTGTCCGATGGCGAGTTTTGTTGTAGTTCAAAGGGAAAACGTTATTGCAGATGGTGCAGCCGCAGTCGGATCAGGCGACGGCGAGCCTGGAAGGAGAGTCTCACACAGACTCTCACCCGGCAAGTTCGGCAAGTCGGGGTGGGGTGGTTATTCTATTGAAATAACTGGTCGGGACGGGCGGATTTGAACCGCCGACCTCCTGCTCCCAAGGCAGGCACGCTTACCAGGCTGCGCCACGTCCCGAGTTTGCCGTGTTCTGCGGGCGAATGGTTGGGGGAGGACACCCGCACTGAGGTGCCAGGTGTCAGGTGTCAGGGTTTGGCTTCAGCTGCTAAATCAAGGTGCGTTTAATCAGGCAAGCCATTGATAATCTTATGTTTATCTCTACAAATCCCCCTAAATCCCCCTTTAGGAAAGGGGGACTTCATACACCAGATTTTTCTTCCCCCCCTTTTTTAAAGGGGGGAGAGGGGGGATTTGTCATGTTCGGCGGCGGCTGAAAAATTAGTCATCTCGAACGTTGGCATATTACCTTTTTGATGCCGACTTGGTATGAGCTATTGGCTTTTGGCTATCAGGTTTATGACCGAAAAATCTTCCTCTTTATTAGTGGCCCAGGCTTCCAGCCTGCGCCGGATGACGGTAAGCATCTCCGCCTAGGGTTACGCCGGTGCGGCGGACTCGCCTTCCCATTCCCCCCGGCGGGCGGCCAGCAGCTCCCGCAGGGCCGCCAGGGCTTTCGCCCGGTGGCTGAGGCGGTTTTTCAGCTCCAGCCCCACCTCCGCCATGGTGACGCCCATCTCCGGCAGGAAAAAGACCGGGTCGTAGCCGAAGCCCCCGGAGCCCCGGGGTTGTCGGGCGATGACCCCCGGGCACTCCCCCCGGGCGCGCCAGAGGCGGCCGTCGGGCCAGGCCAGGGCGATCTCGCAGACGAAGCGGGCCTGGCGCCGGCCTTCCGGCACCTCCCGCATTTCCTCCAGGAGTTTCCGCCAGTTGTCGTCATCCGTGGGCGCGGCCGGATGGGTCCGGTCCCGGGCGTAGCGGGCGGAGTGGACCCCGGGCCAGCCGCCCAGGGCGTCCACCTCCAGCCCCGAGTCGTCGGCCAGGGCGGGGAGGCCCGTCAGCCGGGCCACGGCCAGGGCCTTGGCCGCGGCGTTGGCCGCGAAGGTCTCCCCCTCTTCGGGGATTTCCGGCAGCTCCGGAAAATCGGCCAGGCTCAGCAGCCGCACCTCCAGGTCCCGGAGCAGCTCCGCCAGCTCCCGCACCTTGCCCGGGTTGCGGGTGGCCATCACCAGGGTACGGGGAGCCACGGGCTCAGGACCTCCTGCTGCAGGAGGGCGAGGCGGCCGATGCCGGTCAGGGCCAGGGCCAGCATCTCCGGCAGGAGCGCCGGGGGAAAGGGCCCCGCCTCGGCGCTGGCCTGCACCTCCACCAGGTCCCCCCGGCCGGTGGCCACGAAATTGGCGTCCACTTCCGCCCGGGAGTCCTCGTCATAGTCCAGGTCCAGCAGGAGCTCGCCCTCCACCACCCCCAGGCTCACCGCCGCCACCTGGTGGGTGACGGGCAGGACCTCCAGGACCTCCCGCCGCCGCAGGGGCTCCAGGGCCAGGCACAGGGCCACGAAGGCGCCGCTGATGGCCGCGGCCCGGGTGCCGCCGTCGGCCTGGAGGACGTCACAGTCCAGGACCACGGTGCGCTCCCCCAGGGCCTCCAGGTCCACCACGGCCCTCAAGGACCGGCCGATGAGGCGCTGGATCTCCTGGCTGCGCCCCCGGGGTCGCGCGCCCGGTCCCTCCCGGCTCTGGCGGGTGTGGGTGGCGGGGGGCAGCATGGCGTACTCCGCGGTGACCCAGCCCCCGCCGGTGTGCTGGCGGAAGGGGGGCGCCTGCTCCTGCACCGTGGCGGCGCACAGCACCCGGGTGCGGCCCCAGGTCACCAGGGCCGAGCCGGGGGCGAAGTCCAGGTAGTGGGGCTCGATGCGGATGGGGCGGAGCTCATCCGTCTTCCTGCCGCCCTGGCGGCGCAGCATGGCCGGGCTCACTCCTCCAGGCTGCGGCGCACCGTGTCCATCACCATGGCAAAGGTGTCCGGAAAGGCGGTGGGGGACAGGCGCCCCACTTCGATGAATTTTACCACGATCTCCTTGGCCACCTTCAGGATGGCCTCCTCCTTGGCGGTGAGGGCTTGGCCCCCCTGGTCACGGCCCACGTCACGGCCTCCTGTTCATGTTAAAATTTTGCTATGATCATAAGAAACATTACCGATTTATGCGGAAACTGCCGGAGTCGCGTCCAGGTTTCCGGCCCGCACAGCCGATAAGTAATCGGGACCATTGCTGATCAGCCGTTGGTTCACTGACACGTGATGACAAAACGGCAGACGGAGCCCGCCCTCCCTTGGGTCTGCCTGAAAGCTGACCGCCTGAAGCTTTCCAATGCAAAAGACCCCGCCGGCCAGAAGAAGGCCGGTTCCGATGGCCGGCGGGGCGGGCAAGAAGAACCGGGTCACAGCCCTCCTTGAGGGAAATGATAAACCGAAGGCCGCGGCCAACGCAAGGAGTATCCATGAGCCGCATCCGCATCCTGGCGCCCCAGGTGGCGGCCCAGATCGCCGCCGGCGAGGTCATCACCCGCCCGGCCGCGGCGGTCAAGGAGCTGGTGGAGAACGCCCTGGACGCGGGGGCCCGCACCATCACCGTGGAGATCGAAGAGGGCGGGCGGCGGCGGATCCGGGTGGTGGACGACGGCGCGGGCATGACCCCGGAGGAGGCCCCGGAGAGCCTGAAGCGCCACGCCACCAGCAAGATCTCCGCGGAGACGGACCTGCTCCGCATCCGCACCCTGGGCTTCCGGGGGGAGGCCCTGCCCAGCATCGCCGCCATCTCCCGCTTCACCCTGGTGACCCGAACCGCCCAGGCCGCACACGCCTGGCGGCTCACGGCCGTGGCCGGGGAGATGGGGGAAGCGGCCCCCGCCGCCGCCCCGCCCGGCACCCAGGTCCTGGTGGAAGACCTTTTCTTCAACACCCCGGTGCGCCGCAAGTTCCTCAAGAGCCGGGAGGCGGAGCAGGCCCAGGTGGTGGAGGTGATGCGGCGCCTGGCCCTGGGCCACCCCGAGGTGCACTTCACCCTCCAGACGCCCACCCGCACCCTGCTGGCCGCCCCCGCGCCCCAAACGCCCCTGGAGCGGGTGGCCGCCGTTTTCGGCCCGGAACTGGCGGCCCACCTGCTGCCCGCCGGCCTGGAGAGCGGCGGCTGGGAGGTGACGGCCCTGGTCTCGGCGCCCGAATTCTCCCTGGCCAGCAACCGTCTGCAGGTCTTCCTGGTGAACCGCCGGGTGGTGCATGACCGTATCCTGGGGGCGGTGCTGAAAGAGCTCTACCAGGGGCTGCTGCCCCGGGGACGCCACCCGGCCGCGGTGGTGCACCTGAGGCTGCCCCCCGACCTGGTGGACGTGAACATCCACCCCGCCAAGGCCGAGGTGCGGTTTCAGGAGCCGGGCCGGGTCTACGCCCTGCTGCTCCAGGGCCTGCGCCAGGGGCTGGGGGGCCGGGGGGGCGAGCCGCCCCGCTACACCCTCACCTGGCAGCCCGAGTCCCTGGCGGTGGCCCGGGACGGCGGACTCTGGCCGGCCACCACCCCCGCGCCGCCCCCACCCCGGCCGGCGTATATTCCTCCGCCTCCCCCGCCGCCTCAGGAGCATCGGGAGGCCATTCCCGCCGCCGCCCCCGCCTTCCGCTTCGAGGAACTCACCCTCATCGGCCAGCTGCACCGGACCTACATCCTGGCCCAGGGACCGGAAGGGCTGGTGCTCATCGACCAGCACGCGGCGCACGAGCGGGTGCTCTACGAGACTCTGAAGGCCCAGGCCGGCGCCGGGCCCCGCCAGGCCCTCCTCTTCCCCCGGGTGGTGGAGGTGAGCCCCCGCCAGGCCGACTGGGTGAGCGCCAACCTGGCATTGCTGGCCCGGGCCGGGCTGGAGCTCACCCCCTTCGGCGGGGCCAGCTTTCTGGTGAAGGCGGTGCCCGCCTGTCTGGCCGAGGCCGAGGTGGAGGCCATGGTGCTGGAGATGGTGGAGACCCTGGCCCCCTTCAAAAGCGGCCGGGAGCCCGAAGCCGTGGCGGAGCGGGCCTTGACCGTCATGGCCTGCCACGGGGCCATCCGGGCCGGCCAGGAGCTCAACCGGGAGCAGATGCGGGCCCTGCTGGCCCAGCTGGACCAGGCCCCCGTGTCCTCCCACTGCCCCCACGGTCGGCCGGTGTGGCGCCTCATCCCCATCAGCGACATCCGGCAGGGCTTCCGCCGGCCCCGTCCGTGAGCGTCCCCCTTCCCCCCGTGGCCGTGCTGGCGGGGCCCACCGCGGTGGGCAAGACCGGCGCGGCCCTGGCCCTGGCCCGGCGGCTGGGCGCGGAGATCGTCAATGCCGACTCCCTCCAGGTCTACCGGGAGCTCAATATCGGCACGGCCAAACCCACGGCCGCGGAGCGGGCCCTGGCGCCCCACCATCTCATCGACGTGGCTGCGCCCGACGAACCCTATGACGCCGCCCGCTACGGCCGGGAGGCCCGGGCCGCGCTGGCCGCCCTCCACGCCCGGGGCGTCCCTCCCCTGGTGGTGGGCGGGACGGGGCTCTATATCCGGGCGCTGCTCCACGGCCTCTTCGACCAGGCGGACATCCCCCCGGAGGTCCGCCGGCGCCTGCGGCAGGAGCTGGCCCGGCTGGGGCCGGCCGCCCTGCATGAGCGCCTGGCCAGCCTGGACCCCGCCGGCGCGGCGCGGCTCCACCCGCACGACGCCTACCGCATACTCCGGGCCCTGGAAACCCTGGAGGCGGGCGGCCTGCCCCTGAGCGCCCTGCACCGGGCGCACCGCTTCCCGCCCCCGCCCTACCGCATCCTGAAACTCGGCCTCACCCTGCCCCGGGAGGAACTGTATGAGTGCATCCACCGGCGGGTGGAGGCGATGCTGGAGCAAGGCTGGCTCGCGGAAGTGGAGGGATTGCTCCGGCGCCACCCCCCCGACCTCAAGCCCTTGAGAGCCCTGGGTTACCGCCATCTCATCGCCCACCTCACCGGCCGCTGGTCCTGGGAGGAGGCCCTGGAGCTGCTGCGGCGGGACACCCGGCGCTACGCCAAGCGGCAGCTCACCTGGTTCCGGGCCGACCCGGAAATCCACTGGTTCAACCCCGAAGAGTCGGAGGAAATGGGAGCCTTGATGGAGACCTTTTTTCGGAATCACTTTTGAGGGGAAGGCCGGTGCAGGTGCAGCAGATTCGAAAGGCGGGCGGCGCTGCGCTTCCCCGTCCTACATGCTATGTGCACTTTATTGTTCGGATTTTCTCCACCGAATTTTTTGAGGATAAGGGACAAAATTCGCCTTTCCATCCAATTAGTTCTCATCCAGAAAGTCGTGCTTTCATGTGGGTGTGTTAGCGTCGGCAGGCCATTTCTGGCCTGCGCTCTGGTTAATCGAAGTCTATGAAAGCGAATTTGCCGGTTAGCCGGGCCGTTGGGCCTGATTTTCCCTTGTTCCGGGCAGACTTCTCCCCTGGCCGGGAAACCCTGGAGGGGAGCGCCTTACGGTGCCTGGAGCAACATCCCCAGAACCAGGACATTGTAGGACACCACCGCGCTCCAGACATACTGCCGGAAGCCGGGCCAGCCCTGCCAGGCGCCGCGAGCCAGACCAAAGACCCGTTTCAGCCGGGAGATGTTCCCCTCCAGGCCCGCCCGAAAGTTGCGCAGTTTTTGGTAAACCCACAGGCTCCGGACCATCTCCAGCACCCGCAGGCCCCGCTTCTTGGCGAACATCGCGTCCTTGACCCCCGGGGTCTTGGCCCGCCGCAGGTTGTCCCGGGAG
>Ga0194111_10001463_pt1 | contig 29124 bp, 25 predicted proteins | sample TA2KigC300mmetaG_FD_146194 | JGI IMG/M metagenome (GOLD analysis project Ga0194111, IMG submission 146194) | Freshwater microbial communities from Lake Tanganyika, Tanzania - TA2015033 Kigoma Deep Cast 300m | ecosystem: Environmental > Aquatic > Freshwater > Lake | place: Tanzania: Lake... | reverse complement strand
TACGGAAGCAGTATAGACGCGACATCCCAATAGCGCGATGTTAACTACGCACTTTGACCTGACCCGTCTAGCAAAATGTCTACGATGTCATCATACTTTTTTGTCTACGATGTCATTGGACACGACACCTAGCCGATCAGCCCGCTGAGTGGCGAGTCAACTTCCAAGCCAAGTCCGAACACTACCGCCAAGCCGCTCACAAGGCATTGGACGATATCGCGCCATAACCAACTACCAAACCACTCAACGATCGAACGATCCCGCTTGTTTCTTGTCGCTCAACGCCACGGCATCTTCGATCAGACTGAGCAACGCCGGCAAATCGAATGGCTTGGCGACGACCTGATCCACGCCGCGCGCGCGCAATTCGTCGCGCGTCAAATCAATCGGCCAGCCGGTGATCAAGCCCACGCGCGTTTTGGCGTTGAGGTTCTTGATCTCGCGCGCCACGTCCCAGCCGGACATTTCCGGCATTCCCAGATCGGTGAACACGAGATCGAACTTGCCCGCCTTGAATGTTGCGATTCCTTCCGCGCCGCTCTCCGCCGTCGCGACGGTGTGTCCATGCAGTTTGAGCAGGCGCGCCAGAAGATCGCGCACCGAAGGTTCGTTGTCAATCACGAGAATGTTTGCCGCGCGTGTCGCCGTCATAGATCGAATTTTCCCTCCCGCGATTCGCTTTGCCAGCGGCAGAGCGAGCGTGACCGTCGTGCCTTGTCCTGATTTGCTTTCGATTGACCACGTCCCGTGAAACTGCTTGCAAATCTTGGCGACGATATTCCAACCCATTCCCAAATGCGGCGCGGCTTTCGTCGTCACACCCGGTTCGCCCAGCCGCGTTCGCACCGCGTCCGACATTCCCGCGCCATCGTCAATGATCGCGAGCACCACCTGATCGTCTTTGCGTTCGGTTCGCAACGCGATGCGCCCGCCCTCCGTCAACGCTTCCGCCGCGTTCAGAATCAGCGCGACCAACACCCGGCGCAGATCGGACAGCGCGATCTGCGCCGGAGGCACGTCGGCGAAATCTTTGACCACGTCAATCACGATGCCGCGCGCTTCGGCTTGATCGCGCCAGACGAAACGCGTCAGTTCCGCCGCGTCGCGCAACGCCAGGTTTACGTCGGCGGCAGGATTTTCCGCCGCGCCGGCGGTCTGCAAATAATCCTGCATACGGCGCACGATGCGCGCGCCGGTCGCGGCGGTGGATTGAATCGCTTCCAATTCCTCGCGCCACGCGTGGTCATCCGTCCGCTCGATCAGCAACTGCGTGCGTCCCAGAATCGCGGCGAGCAAATTGTTGAGCGTGTGCGCCGCGCCGCCGGTCAGTTGACCCAGGGTGTATGCCGGAACGCCGTCCGCAAAGCGTTCGGGCGCGGTGGTCACATACGCCGCGCCGACGATGGTCACCAGCCCGTCGAACGCCGCGCCGAGCGCGTCGAGCAACAAGGGCAACTGCGGCGCGTCGGCGTACGCGCGCAAGACGAACGGCAAAAGCGCGCGCTGGCTCTCGCGGATCAATTGCAGCGCGGCGGCGTATTCCATCCGCGCGCGCGCGGCGTCCATGCCCCACGCGCCAAACGCGGCGTACGCGCCGCGCAGATTGGATTGTTTCAGCTCGCCAAAGAACGCGCGAAACGTTTCGTCGAACGCGGTCGGCGGCGCGCCCGCCGCGCGACAAATCTCGTTCCACGCGGCGAACAAGTCGTTGGCGAACGGCTCGCTGCGCGTCGCGAATTCCGCGAGCAGCGGTCCGTCATCGCGCGTCTGTTCCGTCACTTGGTTGAGGATGTGATCCAACAATCGAATGCCTCCTAATCCGCAAACACTTGCGTCGCGACGATGCGGCGACCGTCGCTGTTGAGCGCCAGCGCCACGCCGGTGCGCCGATAGTTCGCGTTGAGAATGTTCGCGCGATGTTCCGGGCTGTTCAGCCACCCCGTGACAAATTCATTCGCGAGATCGGTCGTGCTGTACCGCGAGGCAATCGTGAGCCAGGGCGGCACCCAGCCCGCGTCGTTTTTGATCTCGGCGATATTTTCGCCGGCGTACCGATACGTGAATTTCGCCGCCTGCAAATAGCGCAGGAACGGCTCTTGCCCCGTGCCGGGATCGTGGTGGCTGAAATAATTGCGCGCGATCAGATCGTCGCTGCGAGCCTGCGCGATGCGCGTCAAGGTGACATCGTGACGCAAAATCAGAAATCCGCGGCGCGCGCGCTCGGCGTTGATGCGATCGATCACTTCTTGGACCACCGCGTTCAGATCGGCGTGCGAATCCACCGGCGCGCCGGGCGCGCCGCTCGTTCCAGCCAGGACGACGCGTAACTGCCAGCCCGGTTTCAGCGATGACGGATCGCGCGCGAGCGACGGATACATTCCGCTGTTGAGCGCGATCAGTTGTTCGATCGTCATCCCATAACGCGCGACGATCTGACTCGCCGATTCGTTCGGCTGGACGATGTGGATCGCGTACTCGTTCGTCGCCACAGTCGCGCTGGAGGGCAGAAAAACTTGCGCGATGCTACACGCGCTCGACGCGAGGATGAACGCTCCGCAGATCAGCAGAAACAAAAACCGGCGCACCACACCTAACCTCAACGCTCCACCGCGTACCACGCGCGGATCAGCACGATAGACATTACTGCGATTACCACGATCCCCAGCCCGTCGAAACTCGGCGCGCGCGCTTCGCTCACCGGCGCGAGCGTCTCCGTCGCGCGAACGACGACTTGAGCCGACGCGGTCGGCGTTTCGGTCGGCGCGAGTGTTATTGTCGGCGTCGGCGTCTCAGTCGGCGCTTCAGTCGGCGCGCGCGTCGCGATCAAAGTCGGCGCCGCGTTGACGCGCGTTGACGCGAACGTCGGCTGCGCGCGCGTGGGCGCGCTGGTTGGCGCGGCAACCGCGCCCAAGTGGATCGAATCGCTGGCGAGCGCGGTGCGCCCTTTCGCATCGCGATATTTGACGTAGACGGTTTTCGCGCCGCCGTTCGGCGCAAGCGTCCACGTGATCTTGGGCGCGTACGTTTGCCAGTGCGCGTCCGAAAAATCGGCGGCGTTGGAAATCATCACCTGCGCGGGACGGCCGATAGAATCGCCGTCGCCGTTCGGCGCCACGTCTTCACTCGTCAACGTGAGTTTCACATCGCGCGCCTGTGTTTGCGCCGCGCCATCGTTGATGAAAATCGGGAGGGCGTTGGGTTGCGCGCCAAAGTCAACGACGTACACAAATCCGACGACCGGGTGCGTAGTGACGCCGATCCCCATTTCGCGAAAGAGCGGATGCAGAATATTGTTGCGATGCCCCGCGCTCTCCATCCACATCGCGAACGCGTCCGCCGGAGTGCGATACCACGCCCAGTTTTCGCCGAGTCGTCTGCCCCAACTGTACGCGCCATAGCCGGCGCGCGCGACGCGATCGAACACGGTCGAGCCGTCGGAGCCGATATGCCCTTCTTGCGCGTTATTCGTTCTGCCGTTGCGCGCCACGTCTGCCGCGTGCGCTTGCGCGGCGGCGGTGAGTTTCGCGTTGAGCGCGAGCGGCGCAAGCCCGCGCGCAACACGTTCGCGGTTGATGCGCGCGGCGAGATCGGCGGCGAGATCCGCGCTTTGCGCGTCGACCGGCGCAATCATCGCGCCGAACAAGACGAGTAGAAGGATCGCGACGCGCGTCCAATGGATTGGTAAATTTCTCATTCCACGCTATTTTACGCCAAACGCAGAAAAAGGCAACGCGTCAGCGCGGCACGCCCCACATCGGCACGCCGCTGGTTTGGTACGAATTCGTCGCGTCGTTAAAGACGCGCGCGTACTCGCCGACTTTGGTGAGGCGTCCGTCTTTGCGAATCGAAAAATAGTAATACCGATTGTTGATACAGCCCGCCATACAATCGCCCCAGCCCTCGACGAACGCGATTTCCCAACCCTCGCCGCGATCGAAAATTTTGATGTCCGTCGTCCCGCCGATAGTGTTGGGGACGGCTTTTTTGATTTTTGCCGTTTCGGGAAAACGCGCTTGCACGGCGGCGATTGCCGCGTCCGCGCTCGCAACGCCTGTTGCGGTTGCCGTGGCGGCGGGACTGGCGGGCGCGGACGGAGACGGCGGCGTTTCAGGCGTCAGAATTTCCACGCGTATCCCCTCCAAATAACTGGTGCCGAGTCGAACGTAGACGACGCGCGCGGTCAATCGTACCACCGTCCACGCGTCGGCGCGCGATCCGGGATCGAGTCCGCGCACGCTCGCGCCGGTGACGTACATCGCGCCGCCGTCGTCCGCAATCGTCCAATCGTTGCGTGTGACGGGCGTGCCGCGCGCTTCGCCGTAGAGATTCCAGCCGCGATAGCGACCGACGATTTCAAAGACGCGTCCGCTGAATTCACGCGGCGCGTTCAAGATCATTCCGAGCGCGTCCGTGAGGTAGACCGCGCGCGGCAGTTTGGGCTCAAAGCGGACGCGATACGCGCGCTCGCCTTCCCGAAACAAGGTCGCGGTCGGTTTCTCCGCGCGCAACGCGACGAGTTGCGCGTACGCGCTGCCGGTGAGCGTGACGCCGGTGTTGGCGTCTGCCAATTTGACGGCGGGGATCGTCCAATCAATCACATTGTCTTTGACGGAAAAACTCGTCAGCGCGCCGGCATCGGTCGCCTGCAAAAAACCTTCGGTCGGCGTGAAAGTTTGCGCGTCCACCGGAGTCGTCAACAAAATTTTCTTGAGCGCGTTCGAAAATGCTTGCGGCGTAGTTTCGTGATTGGGCGCGTAGACGCGCACGGTTTTCGCTTTGGTTTGGTAGACGGTGATGTACGCCGTCGCCGCGTCCGCGGGCTTGGGGCGCGGCTCGTAATAATCGCGCAAATTCAAAAACGCGATCTGGTTGAGGTACGCCAGCAAGTTGTGAATCTCGCCCTCGGATAAACGCCCGGTGCGAACGACTGCATCGAGTCCGGTGGAGAGGGGCGCGTTGGCTCCGGCGAAGATGACAAAGCCGTCGCCGTACAATCGAAACAAGGGAACGTGCAGATCGCGCAAACGGGCGGACGATTCGCCCAACACGTCCGCCTCGATCAAAATCGCGCGCGGGTTGCGATCGTACGGAAACGGCGTGCCAAAAATCGTCGGCGTGGCAAACGGTACTGGCGTCGCGAGTGGAATCTCGGTTGGCGAGATCGTCGGCGCGCGCGTGAGGGTGGGCAAGGGCGTCACGCTGGGAACCGAGGTCGGCGTGGCGAGCGTCATCGTGGGAATCGGACGTGGCGCGCAGGCGGCGAGTGTCATTGTCAACAACGCGAGTACCAAATTTGACCACCGACCGCTGACCGCTGACTGCTGATTGCTGATTGCTGACCGCTGTTTTCGTTCCATCACAATTCTATCTCGTAGATAAACATTCCGCCGCCGCGCGTGAAGCCGGCGCGTTCGAGCGCGCGATTGGCGGCGGGGCAATCCGCAACTTGACCTTCGAGGCGCGGATAGCCGCGATACGCGGCTTCGCCGCGCGCCGCGTGCGCGAGCGCGCCCATCGCGTCTTCATCGCCCGCCAGCGCGAGTAGCGACATTCCGATCCAAGCGTGTTCTTCCGACGCGAGCAACAACGCGAGCCCGTTCGGCGCGACGCGCACTTCGCCGGCGCGTAAATGCTCGCGCCAACGCGCGTCGTCCAGGGGCGTCCAATGCCACTGCCGATCCGGAACGATCGCATGACTTGCCGCGCAGGATTCGGACGCGCGCCAGCGCGCGTCCACGTTCCGCAAATCGTTTTCCGTGGCGATGCGCGCGCGCGAAAAATCGCCGGGCGCGGGTTCGATCTCCCAGTCGTTGAACTGCGCGGCGCGGTGATAACCGATCGCGTCCAACATTCCTTGCGCGGCGACATTTTTGATGCTCGTTGCCAGACACGCGACGCGGCAGCCGTGTTCGCGCGCCCACGCGCGCCCCGCCGCTTCAACCGCGCGCGCGCTGCCTTGGCGCCGGAAATCGGGATGGACGCGCATTCCTTCCAGCCACGCCATCTCGCCGTGCAACGCGACGTGCATCAAACTGATCGGCTGATCGTTCACCACGCCGACGAGGAGTTGTCCGTTTGCGAGCCAGCGCTCCCAGACATCGGCGATGTAATCGCCCCAACTGAAGGTGTTTTGGCAGAACGCGATGATAGCGTCCCGATCTGCGGCGCGCGCGGCGCGCACCAGTGTTTGGCTTGGCACGCGCCTATCTTACCACAACCAAGTTACGGTGACAAGTGATACGCGATGCGTGACGCGTGAAAAAAAGCCGTTCTCGCAAATGAGAACGGCTCGGAGCAAGCAGGAATCGAGAATCAAAATTCGGCAACCGAAAATCGCTTTACGCGGTCGCGGTTTTTTGTTTGCCGCTCAAGCGCTGGAAGAATTTGCCAATCTCGTTGTTTTCCCACACGACGAGCAACGGCGCGGCGGTGAAGATCGAGGAAAACATTCCGCTGAAGATGCCGATGAACAACGTGATGGCGAACTGGCGGATGGTGATCCCGCCGAATAGCATCAACGCCGCCAACACGAACAAGGTCGTCAAGACGGTGTTGATCGAGCGGTCGAGCGTTTGCAAGATACTGTGATTGACGACCTCTTCGAACGAGACGCCGCGGATGCGCGAGAGATTTTCGCGGATGCGGTCGAACACGACGATGGTATCGTGCACGGAAAAGCCGATCACGGTGAGGAGCGCGGTGAGGAAGAGCGCATCCACTTCCCAGCCGAAGAGCAAACCGAAGATCGCGGCGACCCCCATCACGATGAACGCGTCGTGCACCAGCGAGACGAGCGCGCAGACGCCGTAGCGGAACGGTTGCGGCACGCGGCGGAACGCCCAGGTGATGTACAGCAAGATCGCGAGCATCGCCAGGGCGACTGCGCCTGCGGCGCGTTGCGCGACTTCGGCGCCGACGGCGGGACCGACCGATTCCGCGCGTTGCTCGACGAAATCGCCAAAGCGCGCGCGGATCAATTCTTCGGCTTTGACTTTGACTTCGTTATCGAGTGTCTTGGTGCGAATGATCAACGTATCATTGCCCGACGGTTGCACGTGCACGTCGTTCGCGCTGAGATCGAACTGTCCAAAGATTTTGACAATCTCGTCGGTCTGAAATTGCTGCGGTTTGGCGAATTTCAACTCGAGCAAGGTGCCGCCGGTAAAATCAATCGCCAGACGAAACGGCTGTCCGGTTTGCGCCCACGTCATCCCAATCGCAATCAAGCCGGGAATGATGATGAGGAATGAAAAAGCAAAAAACCAATAACGTCTTCCGACAATGTTGAGCACACGTCCTCCCTGCAAAAGTTAGAGATTAGAGATTGGAGATTAGAAGTTGGAATTCGCGCCGTCTCCAATCTCCGATCTCTAATCTCCAAAACGAACGATCGCCATTCTAACACAACTCGATTAAATTGGCAAAGCGAACGACTGCGCAGAGTGCCCGTCAAACTTTTGCGTGCGCGCGTCCGCCATCGAACAAATTCGATGTCTCAACCAAGTGAAAACACGTTGAAACGTGTTGGCTGTCGCTCGCCCATCCGATTGATCGGATTTTCACCTGGTTGAGACGCCGAATCATGTCATAGCGCCGCAAAGCCGCAACCAAACTCATTGGACACTGACCAACACCGAAGAACACTGATTTTTTCTTTATCTGTGTTTGTCTGTGTTCATCTGTGTCCAAAAAATCCTCGCGGTTGTGATAGTTTTTGTAGAGGAATACTATACTGAGGAACGAAGCATCATTCGGCGGTCGGATGCGCGCGCAAAACTCTAACGCCCGCTTGACTGCTGCAAGTCGTGGCACCCAAAACGCCACGCCGATCCTTCGGCTTGGCTCAGGGCAGGCGCTGCGTCAGCCGATTTAGCTCGCGCAGGCGGGCTCGTTGGCGTTGCCGCGATTTCAATCGCGGGGCAATAGACTTTGCCGACGATGGACCAGCTTTATGTAGTGTTACAGTTCTGTAACATCTATTGACAAATTTTGATTTTTAAGTTAAATTATTGCACAGAAAATACAAGGATTGAACCAATGCACCCTGTTTTTGGCAAATGCCCAATTTGTGGCGAAGAATTGACCGTCACGCGCCTGGAATGTCGCGCCTGCGGCACGGACATCAGCGGGCAATTCACCGTGGGCAAACTCGCGGTGTTGAGCGCAGACGATGTTCGCTTTGTCGAAATGTTTATCAAGAATCGCGGCAACGCGTACAAAGTCGGCGAGGAATTGCAAATGCCGTACTCGACCGTGCGCGCGCGCCTGACCGAAATCATTCGCGCGATGGGGTACGAACCCGGCGCGGAATCGAAAGAAGATGCGCCCGCGCCGATCTCGCCGGAAAAACGCAAAGCGATCTTGGACGATCTCGCGCGCGGCAAGATCAAGCCGGACGACGCGATCAAATTGCTGCAGGGAGAACCCGAGTGACGCACCAGCCGCCCGCGAATGGTTTTCGCACGTTCCTGATGGTTTGGGCGACGCAATCGGTTTCTGTCTTTGGCAGCGCGCTTTCGTTTTTCGCGCTGACGATCTGGCTCACGCAAACGCTCTATCCGCGTCCCGATCAGAAACCGGAACTCGCGTTCGCGCTCTCCGCCGTCAGTCTCGCCTTCGCCTTGCCAACCGTGTTCATCGCGCCACTCGCGGGCGCGTGGGCGGACCGCCACGACCGCAAGCGCACGATGATCGCGATGGATGTTCTGAACGGCGGCTTGAGTTTGCTCTTGGCGACGCTGATGCTGACGCAGAGTTTGCAACTGTGGATGGTGATCGCGCTCGCCGGGCTGCACGCGATTCTGCACGCGTTTCACTTTTCCGCGTTCGATACGTCGTACGCGATGCTGGTGCCGGAAAAACAGTTGCCGCGCGCGAACGGAATGATGCAAACGATGTGGGCGCTCTCCGGTATTCTTTCGCCCGGCATCGCGGCGGCGATCATTTCGCTGCCGACGCTCGCGCGGCAAAACATCATCGGCGGCGATCTCGGCGTCGCGCTGGCGCGGTGGACGGATGGCGCGCCGCTGGCGATCACGCTCGATGCGATCACGTTTTTCTTTGCCGCCAGCGCGCTCGTGTTCTTGCGCATCCCGTCGCCCCAGCGCGCCGATTTGTGCGCGGCGGATGGATCGCAAAAAAGTATTTGGGCGGACATTCGCGAAGGCGCGCTGTACATTTGGCATCGCCAGCCGCTCTTGTGGCTGCTCGGCACATTCACGGTGGCGAATTTCGTCGGCTCGCCGCTTGGAATTTTTATGCCGCTGATCGTCAAATTCAATCTCGCCGCCGATTGGCTGGCGCGCGGCTTTACATTCGAAACCGCGTTCGCGCTGATCGGCACGATCGGCAGTATTGGCGGCGTGGCGGGCGGCGTGTTGATCAGCGCGTGGGGCGGCTTGAAAAAGCGACGCGTCTACGGCGTGGTCGTTCCACTGATCGCGCAAGGCGCGATAATGATCGGGCTGGGTGTGGCGCCCTGGTTTTATGTCGTCGCGGCGATGGCGTTTTGCGCGCACTTTTTGTTGCCGATGATGAACGCGCACTCGCAGGCGATCTGGCAAACGCAAACGCCGCGCGAATTGCAGGGACGCGTCTTTGCCGTGCGCCGCTTGATCGCGCAAATTAGTTGGCCCCTCAGCACCGCGCTCGCCGGAGTGTTTGGCGGCTTGTTCGATCCCGGCGCGGTGATCGCAGTGCTGGGCGTGATCTTGGTTGTGTTCTGCGTGGGGCAGATGTTCAATCCGTACTTGTTGCGCGTCGAAGACAAGGTTTTTCTGGATGAAATGGCGGCGCGTCGCGCAAGTTCAAAGTTAAAAGTTCAAAATTCAAAGTTAGCGTCGAACCTTGAACTTTGAACCTGAAACGTTGAACTTCCAGAGGACACTCGTGGTCGCTACGGCAATCGGCAAACCCAAGGTCGCATTTCGCGGCATTCGCCCGTTCAGCGCGCGCACCGATTTATACGGCGTGGCGCGCTTGCTGGAAGAAGCATTTCGCGGCGAGCATAATTTCCCGTTTGCTAATTTGCCGTTGATGCGCGAGCTCGGGATCGTGTTGTGGACGCTGAACTATGCGCCGACCTTTCCCGAAACGTTCGAAGGATTCGTCTGGATCGAAGACGGCAAAATCGTCGGCAACGCGACCTTGACGTTTGATCTGGCGCGCGGCAATCGGTATTACATCAGCAACGTCGCAGTCAAGCGCGAGTACCAACGGCGCGGCATCGCGCGCGAAATGATGCGCGCGTCGCTCGAACACATTCGCCGCCAGCGCGCGTCGTCCGTTCTGCTGAACGTGCGCCCGCAGAATGAAGGCGCGATCCAGTTGTACCAAGACCTGGGTTTCAAAAAATTGGAGATGCGCGGACAGTGGACGCTGGCGACTTTGCCGTTGCGCTTTGCGCCGGCGCGCGTCAGCGGCGTGCGCCCGTTGAAAATGTCCGACGCGCGCGCGGTGACGGAACTGGTGCGCGCGGCGACGCCCGCGAACGTCCAGCCATTGCGTCCGCGCCAGAGCGAATTTGAAATCACGTGGGACGAACGCTTTCTGGAATTCCTGGGTGAGACCGTCATCGCCCAGACGACGCAACGCTGGGTGCTGGAACGCGATCAGCGCGTTGCCGCGCTGTTGTTGGTGCGCGGGCGGCAGTTCGCCGGAACGCATCGCCTCGTGATCGAAACGCATCCCGATTTTCGCGGGCGCGTCGAAAACGAATTGATCGGCGCGGCATGGCGCGCACTGGAAAAATTGCCCGCGCGCGAGATTCGCGCCGATGCGGTGAGCACGTATCCCGAACTGATCACCGCGCTGGAGCGGCACGGTTTTCGATTTTGGCGCGGGATGACGTTGATGGAGTTGGAGATTAGAGATTAGAGATTAGAGATTGGAGATTGTTCTCTGACCCCTGACCTCTGATCCCTGCCCCCTGGAATTGGGAGGAAGAATGGACAATGCAAGCACGTTAGGAATTTTGCGACAACTCGAACGCGGCGAGATCAGCACGCGCGAAGCGGACACGCGCTTGGCTGCGCCGCCGCTAACCGAACGCGTTGCCGCGCCGCCGTTCGATCAAATTCATTTGCCCGCGTGGTTGCAGCGGATTTGGATCACGCTCTTGATCGCCGGGACCGCCGTCGTGATGTTGGGCGCGTGGATCATCGCGGCGACGGTACGCACGAACGCGTTCGTGTGGCTCTTGTTCGGCGTGCCGTTCGTGTTGCTTGGCTCGCTCTTGCTCGCGCTGGGCGCGGGCGGCTTTTCGGGACACTGGGTCTACATCAACGTCGAGCAAACACGCAAGCGCCAGCGCGCGATTCGCCTCGCGCTGCCGTTTCCGCTGGGCGTGTTGCGCCTGGGCTTGTGGATCGCGCGCTTTGTCCAACCGCATCAGCGCGCGCGCGTCCACGTCAATTCGTCCCGTTCCAAATTCGACGCGCTCTGGGACGATCCCGATGAATTCATTCGCGCGCTTGAACACGAATTGAGCGAAGGACGCGGCATTACGGTAGACGTGGACAATCCGGGCGAGCGCGTGCAGGTATATGTAGTGTGACAAGTGACATATGGCAGGTGGCAAGGCGTGTGAAACGTGAAACGTCCCCTGTCACTTGTCCCGTGTCACCTGACACTAGGAGGTTAATATGGCAACCGCAGATGAACGAATGCAAATCTTGAAAATGATCGAGGCGAAACAGATCAACGCCGAAGAAGGCGCGAAACTGCTCGGCGCGCTCGGCGAATACGACCGCACGGAAAGCGCGAACGTCAAGCCCTCGCCGATGACGAGCGGTAAATGGTTTCGCGTGCGCGTGACCGATCTGAAAAGCGGCAAGCGCAAAGTCAACGTCAACATTCCGCTGGGGCTGGTGGACGTCGGGTTGAAGATGGGCGCCAAGTTCGCGCCCGCCGGACTGGAAGGACTCGATATGCAGCAAATTCTCACCGCGATCAAAACCGGCGGCGAAGGCAAAATCGTTGACGTGGAAGATGAAAACGGCGGCGAGCATGTCGAGGTGTTTATCGAATAGGTTATGTCATTGCGAGGAGCATCCTGAGCGGAATCGAAGCGAAGCGGAGATGGAGTCGAAGGATGCGACGAAGCAATCCCCAAATTGGAATACGGAGATTGCTTCGCTTCGCTCGCAATGACACAGGGGAATAACTATGACACAAACATTTACCGTTTCCGAAAACGCGCGCGTGCAAATTCGCGCCTGCCGCCATCGCGTTACCGTGATCGGGTGGGACGATGCGCGCACGATCAGCGTGGACCAACCAGCGCGCCAGGACGGCGATACGATTTTCGTCGAGGGCGCGAACAAGGTGAACCTGCGCGTGCCGCGCCAGACGACGCTTGCGATTGCCGATTGCGACGCCGATGTGCGCGTGGACGATTTGACCGGCGCAGTCGAGTTGGTCAATATTGACGGCGACGTGATCGTGCGCAATTTGCGCGGCGGAACGCGCGCGCAGGCGATTGGCGGCGATCTGGTCGCCAAGCAAATCGAATCGCTCAAGGGCGAAGGCAAGTGGGACGGCGACGCCGTGCTGGAAAACGTCAAGCAGTTGCAAGCCGATCAAATTGACGGCGACTTGGTGGTGCGCGGCGCGGATGCGGTGACGATCCGCCAGGTTGAAGGATGCGTCGTGCTGGAACGCGTTGGGCAAACGCAGATCAACGAAATCGAAGGGGACGCGCACTTGAACGACGCCGGCGCGACGACGCTGCAAATCGTCAAGGGCGATCTCACCGCGCGCGAACTGCGCGAGGTCTTGTCTAGCGAAGAAGTCGAGGGCGATGTGAACTTGCGCGGCGTGCGCGCGCGCGTGGCGATTGCCAAGATCGAAGGCGATTTCATCGCGTCAGGCGTGCAAGGCGCGCTCGATGCGCCGAATGTCGAAGGAGACGCGGTGATTTCGTTCCACCAGATCGCGCCGTTGAATTTGCGCGCCGAAGGCGACGTGGTGCTCAACCTGCCCGACGACGCGAACGCCGATCTGCAAGTGGATGCGCCGGAAGGAAATATCATCGTGCGCGCGGATATGCAAACCGGCGAGGAGAACGATAGTCATTTGCGCGGCACGCTCGGGCGCGGCGGCGTCAAGTTGCAGATCGAATCTACCGACGGCGACGTAATCGTGCGCGGTGGCGGCGCGGGCGAACATCGCCGGCATCGCGAATATCGGCATCAGCGTGAACACTATCGCGAATACGCGCGGCAGTACGCCGAAATGGGGCGGCACATCGCGGAAGAGGTGCGCCAATCGGTGCGCGCGTCGCTTGCCGAGGCAGGGATTCACGAGCGGCGGCGCAAGCATCACTGGCGCGTCGGTATCGGTATTGCGGGCGATGAAGTTGCGCCGCGCGCAGAGCCGGTCGAAGACAAGCCGCGCGGTCCAGCGGCGGGTTCGCCGGAACGTCAAGCGATCCTGGACGCGATCGCGCGCGGCGAGTTGAACGTGGACGACGCGATCAAAAAATTGCGCGGGGAAGCGTAGGGGGCGTTTGATTAAACGCCCCCACAGGGGATGGAACTATGCGATCATTTTTGTTACGCTTGATCATCAACGCGGTGGCGTTGTTTGCCGCGACCCAGGTCGGGATTTCTGGGTTGCGTTTTGACGGCGATTGGAAAACGCTCGCGATCGTCGCGCTGATCTTTGGCGTGGTGAACGCGCTGATTCGACCGCTGTTGACGATTCTCACTTGCCCGTTGATTTTGCTGACGCTCGGCTTGTTCACACTCGTCATCAACGCGGCGATGCTCGCGCTGACGGGCTGGTTCGCCGAGCAGTTCAAACTCGGTTTCGTCGTGGATGGATTCTGGGCGGCGTTCGTCGGCGGGCTGGTGGTCAGTATCGTCAGTTGGGCGTTGGCATTGTTGATCGGCGGCGAACGCGAGCGACGCTGAATCGGTGAACAGTGAACAGTGAACAGTGAACAGTAGACCGTCAGCGGTCTATGTTTGAGGAGCGTATGTTGCAACACACTTGGCACATCAAACCGTTCGACGTGCGGAACGCGAGTGAAGCGGAATATCGCGCGGCGAATGAGTTGCAGAACACAATGCGCGCGGAAACGCTGCCGGACGATCCGCCGATTCCGCTCGATGAAAAGATTCGCAGTTTCCAAAATATTCCGGCGTTCGTCGGCGTCCACGCGTGGGCGGTCTGGAACGCCGACGAATCGCGCGCGCTTGCAGACGGCGTACTCAGCGTCACGCACTTGGATACGAACAAGCACATCGGCGAATTCGAGCTCGAAGTGTTGCCCGAATATCGGCGGCAAGGGATCGCGCGCGCGTTGCTCGCGCGGATCGTGGGCGCGGCGCGTCAGGAAGCGCGCACGATGCTGTTCACCGGCACGAACGAGCGCGTGCCGGCAGGCGCGGCGTTGATGCAACGACTCGGCGCGCGCAAGGGCTTGGAAAATCACACGAATCAACTCGATCTGCGCGAGCTCAAGCGCGAGCTGATTCACGCGTGGCAGGCGCGCGCGTTCGAACGCGCAACGGATTTCGAATTGGGATTTTGGGAGGACGCGTATCCCGAAGAGGAAATCCAGGACATTGTCGCGCTGTTCGAGGTGATGAATACCGCGCCGCGCGATCAGTTGGAAATGGAAGATTGGCGCGTGACGCCGGAGCATTTGCGGCAGATGGAAAAACAAAACCGCGCGCGCGGCACAACGCGCTGGACACTCTACGCGCGCGAAAAATCGTCGCGCAAGTTCGCGGGATTTACCGAATTGTTCTGGAATCCGAATCGTCCGCAAATTCTCAGCCAGGGCGCGACCGGTGTATTTCCACACTATCGCGGCAACGGCTTGGGGCGCTGGCTCAAGGCGGAAATGCTGGAGCAAGTCCTGCGCGACCGTCCGCAAGTGAAATTCATTCGCACCGGCAACGCGGATTCAAATGCCGCGATGCTCAAGATCAACAACGAACTGGGATTCAAGCCGTACATCTCGCGGTGTGTGTGGCAAGTGGAGACGGAGAAGGTGGAAGAGTATCTCAAGAGAAAGTAAAGTAGTGGGAAAGCAGAAGACCTGCCAGGTTTTGAAAACCTGGCAGGTCTTTCTTTTCTACTTGACGATGTACCACTGCTCCGGAAAATATGCGATCCCCAGCGGCGTTGGCGCGTTGGGAACGACGCGCTTGTTGACGAACGCGTACCCCGTGCGATGCGTCAAAAAGATGTACGGTGCGTCGGTTGTGATTGTTTTCTGGATCTGTGCGAACACTTTTTTGCGCGCGTCGGCATTGCACGGCGCGTGATTCGCTTGAGCGAAAAGGGTCTCGACATCCTTGTTGACGTACGCGCTCAGATTCAATTGCGGTATGTTCGCCTCGCTCCACATTTGGTACGACAGGTACGGTTCGCTGGGCGTGCGCCAGCCGAGAATGAAGAGATCGAAATCGAACGGCTCTTTGCGGAGAAAATCAGTGTACGTCGCGAAATCGGCGTAGAGCAATTCCGATTCGATGCCGAGTTTTTTGAATTGCTCTTGCGCGACCGCGCCGATTTGCTCGCGCTGTTTGTTGTTGACGTTGTAGAGAATTCGCAACTTGGGTGCGGGCTTGTTCGCGCTGTCCACTAGTTTGCCGCTCGCGTCCAATTTGTATCCGGCTTTTTGGAGCGTCGCTTTCGCGGTGTCCAGGTTATAATCGTAGCGCGGCACGTCGGGATTGAACACGGACAAAGCCGGGGCAAAGATCGAATAGGTGGGCTTGGCGAGTCCGTTGAAGATTTGCGCGGCAATCGCGTCGCGCGGGATCGCGTACGATAGTGCCTGGCGCACCTGGACGTTCTTCAAAAACGGGCGGCGCAAATTAAAGCCGATGAAATCCCATTCCGGCGCGGCGGGTTCCCATTCGTACAATTTCAAATGGTCCGCCTTGCGCGCGTCGGCGAAATCGGACGCGGCAACCGGCGCGGTATCGAGTTCGCCTTGCTTGAGCAGTTGGAATGACTTGGACTCGGTGACGATGCGGATCGTGTGCGAATCGAAATACGGCGCGCCGCGATAATACGAATCGTTGCGGACGAACGTGACGCGATCGCCGCGCTGCCACTCTTTCACTTTGTACGGACCCGAGACGACGCTCGGGAAATTGATTTCGGGATTTTTCGCCGCGTTGTTCCAGTCGAGTGGACTCCAGATGTGCTTGGGCAGCGGCGTGATCGCGTCCACGCTGGTCAACGCGATACAGGTCGCGTCTTTGAGCGTGATTTCGAGCGTGTGATCGTCTTTGGCGATGTACGACGCGATGTCGTTGAGACTTGCCGCGTACGGATATTTGTTTTCCGGTTTGTCGGCTTGGACGAACGTCCACACGAAATCGTGCGCGGTCAGCGGCGCGCCATCGCTCCACTTTAAATCTTTGCGGAGCGAAAAGGTGTACGTCTTGCCGTCGTTCGAGGTCGTCCACGCGTCCGCCATTCCCGGGATCGGTTCCAGGTTTTTCGGATCGCGCAGCCACAAGCCGCTGGCGAATACCTTGTCTTGATACAATCGCGAAATCGCATCCGTCGTTTGGTATGGATGGAAACTGATCGCGTCGGTCGCGATCGCTTCGCGGAAATCGCCGCCTTTTTGCGGTGTGAGGAGCGTGGGCGTTGGTCGGATCGTTGGCGGTGGTTTGGTTGGGACGAGGGTGGGCGCAGGCGTCGGCGTTTCGGCTTGGCACGCGACGAGCGCAAGCGCGAGTAGGCACGGGATTATTTTTTGCATCAAACTCCATACAATCAGCAGGGGAGCAAGGGAGCGGAGGCGCAAGGGAGAAAATTCTCCTCTGCACTTGTGGCGCCCTTGCTCCCCCCTGCCTTGGTTTGACTTATCGTTTCAGGCGCGGATCCATCGCGTCGCGCAGTCCATCGGCGAGCAAATAGATCGAAAAAACCGCGAGCGAGATCGCGAGCCCAGGGAAGAACACCAACCAGGGATTACGCGTCGCATACGACAGCGCGTTGCTCAACATATTGCCCCAGGTCGCGGTGGGTGGTTGCACGCCAAAGCCGAGAAAAGAGAGTCCGGCTTCGGTCAGCATCGCGCCGACGATATCGAAACCCAGGATGACGAGGACGATGGAGAAGACGTTGGGCAAAATATGTTGGAACATGATTCGCCGGTCTTTGACGCCGATGGCTTGCGCGGCAAGCACGTAATCGCGCTGTTTGATCGAAAGCACTTGACCGCGCACGATCCGCAACTCGCCGGTCCAGCCCAAAATGGTAAGAAGAAAGGCGACGCCGAGCCAATCCAACTTGATCAGCGAGCCGACGATGATCAGGAGCGGCAGGAACGGCGTCGCCGCCACGATGTTGACGATAGCTTGGAGAAAATCGTCTATCTTGCCGCCAAAGTAACCGGAGATCAAACCCAAGGCGACGCCAATCACGACGCTGCCAATCGCGACCATAAAGCCGATAGCGAGCGAGATGCGCCCTGCCCAGACGATGCGCGTGAAATAATCGCGCCCGTACTCGTCGGTGCCGAACCAATGCGTCACGCTGGGCGGTTGGTAATTTTCGCGCAGATTGATTCTGTCAGGATCGTAGCCGGTGACGTACTGCGAGATGAGCGGGGCGCCCAGCGCCATCGCGCAGAGAAAAAAGAACACCAAACCGCCGGTGATGGCAAGCCGGTCGCGCCGAAAACGGATCCACGCGTCTTGCCAAAAACTGCGAGAAGGTCCGCGCAGTGCTTCTTCCAACGCGTAGGCGGAATCAGCCGCCGCGCGTGTTTTGGATTGAGTCGTCGTCACTGCATCTCTCCCTCAATCATACCGGATGCGCGGATCCACCCAGCCGTAGGCAAGATCCGCGATGAGGCGTCCCACCACGGCGAGGATCGTGAATACAAACACGACGCCGATACTGATCGGATAATCTTTTTTCAGCGTCGCATCGAGCAACAAGCGCCCCATTCCGGGCCAGCTGAAAACTTGCTCGTAGATCGCGGCGCCGCTAATCAATCCTACCAGCAAGCCTGCGGAAAGAGTCACCACCGGAATGAGCGCGTTGCGCAAGATATGCCGAAAGACGACGACGCGTTGCGCCAGCCCTTTGGCGTACGCGGTCCGCACGTAATCCTGCCCCAGCACTTCCAGCGTCTCGGAGCGCATATAGCGCCCAAAGCCAACCCAGCCGGTTGTGCCGAGCATAAACGCGGGCAGGATCAGATGCCACAAATAATCGAGCGGATCGAATTCTTCTCGCCCCAGCGTCTTCATTCCGGCAATCGGCAAGATTTGGACGCCGGTTGCCAATTTAATGTTGGCGAGTAAGATGATTGCAAGGAGCCCCAGCCACCAATGCGGCACCGCATTCAGAATGGAGAGAAAGAACCGAATGACGTTATCAATTCTGCCGCCCCGATGCAGCCCGGCGTAGACGCCGAGGGGAATACCGATGATGTAACTGATCAAGGTCGCGGCAATGCCCAGTTCGAGCGTCGCGGGCAAGCGTTCCAACACGGCTTCGAGCACGGGGCGATGCGTGAAATAGGAATAGCCCATATTGCCGGTGAGCATATTGCCCATCCACACGAGGTACTGAATCGGCAGTGGCTGGTCCAGTCCCAGATCGCGCTCCAAGCGTTTGATGTCTTCCGGGTCTACGTTCGGATCCAGGATATACGCTTTGAGCGGTCCGCCCGGCGCGGCGTTGATCAACCCGAATTGAATGATTGAAATGATAATCAGAACGGGAATCGTTTGCAAAAGTCGGCGAACAAGGTAACGAGTCATAGGTCCACCTTGACGAGACCCGAAGGGCATCGGGTCAGACGCCCTTCGGGTCTGCGGATCGTTCTATTTTTTGAACAGCGGGTTGACGGACAACTCTTCGAGGTTGTACTGCACGCCGATGCCGGTGAGCGGGTTGAGGATCCAGCGTTTGTTGTACACCGCCAGATTCTCGTTGGTGTAAAGGAAAATGTACGGCTGATCTTCGGCGAGGATTTTTTGGATCTCGACGTAGACCGCTTTGCGATCGGCTTGTTTACAGCCGGGCACGGTCTCTGCCTTTTTGTACAGTTCGTCTACCTTTGGATTGTTGTAACCGGTGGAGTTCTGTCCGCCATCCGACGCCCAGATGTTCTTGGTGCTGGCAGGATCATAGCCGCCGGTCCAACCCAGGACGAACATATCCATATCGCGCTTGACGTTGATCTTGTCCAGGTAGGCGTTCCACTCGACCGCGTTGACTTCTGCCGCGATGCCCACATCCTTGAGGTACTGTTGCGTGATGATCGCGATCTGTTCGCGTTGTTTATTGCCAGCGTTGTACTCCAGGCGGAACTTGAGCGGCTTGCCGTCTTTGGCGCGGATGCCATCAGCGCCGGGTTTGTAGCCGGCATCGTCCAGCATCTTTTTCGCTTTGGCGGGATCAAAGTCGAACTTGGCGAGGTCTTTTTCGTCGGCGGCTGCCCACGAAGACGCTGGCAGGTTCGAGTACTGCACTTTGGCGGCGCCCAGGCGAATCTTGTCCGTGATTTCTTTCTTGTTGATCGCGTACGAGATGGCTTGGCGCACAGCCTTGTCCGCAAACAAGGGGCTGCGGAGGTTAAAGCCGATGTACGTCCAACCCGCACCGACAGCGGAATAGTAGCGCACCGGTTGTGCGTGCGGCAGTTTGCTCATCTCGTCCCAATCAATCGGATCGGGCGTTGCCAGGTCCACATCCTGGGTCTTGAACATTTGGCTTTGGACGGTGTTGTCTTTGAGGATGCGGTAGGTGTACGAATCCATCAACGGTTGACCGCGCGGAAAATCGGCGTAGCCAGGTCCAAAGGTGGCGTGATCGTCCTTCTGCCATTCTTTGAATTTGAAATAGCCGCTGGTGACGGTCGGCTTCATGTTCTGATCGTTCTGGTTGATGTCCAGCGTTTCAAAGATGTGTTTGGGGATCGGACCGGTCAGACCGACGTTGACCATCGCCGGGCAATAGCCGGGGGTTTTGAGTGTGTACTCGATGGTGAGTTCGTCCAACGCTTTGACTTCGGTGAAGGAATCCTGGTAGGTCTTGCGGTAGAGGTACTTGACCTTTTCGTCCATCATCTTCTGCCAGGTGAAAATGACGTCTGCAGAAGTGATTGGCTTGCCATCGCTCCACTTCATCCCCTTGCGCAACTTGCAAGTGACTTTGGCGTTGTCCGCCGACATTGTGCATTTGTCTTCGTACAACACGCCCACACGATCAAGCGTCTTGGGATCCGTCCGCATCAATGAAGACCAAAGCAACGCCTGATAACTGCTCGATGCGCTATCGCTGGTGATCAGTGGTTGGAACGAAACGCCATCGGCGAAGGACGCGTCAATGAACGTGCCGCCGCGTTGCGGACCGGTCGTTGCGGTTGGTGCCGGGGGCTTGGTCGGCACAGCCGTTTCACCCGGCTTGGGTGGGACTGGAGTTGCGGCGGGTGGTACCGGCGTCGCTGTTGGCGCAGGTGCGGCGCAGGCGATGAGGATGGTGGTGGCGACGAGCAAAGCAAGAATCAATACGAACTGTTTCATTTTCTCTTCTCCTCCTGAGTGAATCGAAATTGGATTCGGGTTGAGTGAGGAATGTTCGGCTGGGGCACCTCCTTTGGCAAAATCGAATTGTGCCGATTATAACTGGATTGCAGAGGACTGTCAAAAAAATACGGGCGCAACATTTCTCGACCTGGCAGAAAAATGTTGCGCCCGTGACACGTTGCTTTCTACTGGTCGTGCTGGCGCGAGCGTGCGATGATCAACGCGCCAATCATTCCCAGAACGAGACCCAGCACCGAGGCGAGGTAGGCGAAAAAGTTCAAGAGCAAGGTAGACTCTAGGATCTGGATCAGCATCAGGAACGGCAAGATGATGCCCAGTACCATCAGGAGGATACCCAGCCCGACGAGTCGCCCCGGGGTCACGTGGTTCATTTGAATAACCAACACTCGACGAGATGGTGGGGGCGCGCCTCGAAGGACGGCGGCTCTTGTTGATCGCACAAGCCCTGGATGACGTGCGCGCACCGCGGATGAAACCGGCAGCCCGGCGGCGGGTTGATCAGACTGGGGGGTTCGCCGGGCGGAACTTCTTTGAAGGTGCGCGCGTTGTTCGCATCCGGATCCGGGATCGCCGCGATCAGGGCGAGCGTGTAGGGATGCAACGGCTCGCGCAACAGATCGTCCACCGGCGCTTGCTCGACGATCTTCGCGGCATACATCACGCAGATGCGTTCCGAGAAATAGCGCACCGTCGAAAGATCGTGCGTGATGTAACTGACCGCCAGGTTGTGGCTCTGTTGCAACGCGCGCAAGAGCATCAGAATTTCCACGCGCACGGACGCGTCGAGCATCGAGACCGGCTCGTCCGCAATGATCAGCTTGGGGCGCATAATCATCGAGCGCGCGACGACGACGCGTTGTTGCTGTCCGCCGCTGAGCATATGCGGGAACTTTTGCAAGAAATCGTCTACCGGCGTCATCTTGACTTCGGTCATTACTTCGTGGATGCGGCGGTCGCGCTCTGCTTTGCTGGTCACCTTGTTGATCAGCAGGGGTTCTTCCAGGATGTGCTGGACGTTCATAAACGGCGGCAGCGCGCCGTACGGGTCTTGTTGCACGTAACCGACCTGGGAGTGGTACCACTGCATCTCTTGCGCTTTTAGCTTGCCCAGCGCGCGTCCTTCAAACACGACCGCGCCTTTGGTGGGGCGATGAATTCCCAGGATCGTTTTGGCGAGCGTGCTTTTACCGCAGCCGCTCTCGCCGACGAACGCGACGGCTTCCCCGTAACCGAGCTCGAAATCTACGCCGTCCACGGCGCGCACGAAACCGGCGCGCCCAAAGCCCCATTTCCGCAATTCGAACCAGGTGTGCAAGTCGCGTACGGAGAGCAAGGAATTGTTTTTCGATTCGATGTCGGTTGTCATTATGATTTCTCCTTGCCCTGCGCGTACAACCAGCACTTGACGTGGCGCCGTTCGCCCATATCAACCACCGGCGGATCGTCCGCGCATTTTTCGAACCGGGACGGACAGCGCGGCGCAAAGCGACACCCCGGCACGAGATTGACCAGACTGGGGGGTTGCCCGGGAATGAATTCGAGTTGTTTGGTTTGCCGGAGCGTTGGCACGCTCGCCATCAGTTTTTGCGAATACGGATGGAACGGCTTTGTGAAAAAGTGATCCGCGTCGTTCAACTCGACGATGTGTCCCGCGTACATACACGCCACGCGATCGGCGAGTTCGCTCGACGTGGAAATGTCGTGCGTGATCAAGATGAAACTCGTCTCGGTTTCTTTTTTGATGCGCTTGAGGACGTTCATAATATTCGCTTGCGTCAGCACGTCGAGCGCGGAGGTGGGCTCGTCCAAGATGACCAGATCGGGACTAGTGACGAGCGCCATCGCGATCGCGACGCGCTGGCGCATTCCGCCGCTCAGTTCGAACGCGTACCGGCTCATAAAGTCCACCGGCACGCCGACGCGCTGGAACACATCGCGCGCTTGGGCGAGCGCTTCTTTCTTCAAACTATAGTGCGCTTCCAGCGGCTCGGCCACTTGATCGCCCACGCGCAGCACCGGGTTGAGCGAGTTCATCGCCGCTTGCGGTACCATCGAGATCTTGACCCAGCGAATATCGCGGCGATATTCTTCGTCGTTCAGGTCCATCAAATTTTGCTTGTCCAGGTAGACCTTGCCGGTGTACTTGTGAACGTTGCGCGGAAGCAAGCGCAAGATCGCTTTGGCAAGCGTGGTCTTGCCGCACCCGGATTCACCCAGGACGACCATCGCTTCGTTGCGGTGCAAGTTCAGACTGACGCCGTCTACCGCTTGCACCACGCCTTTGGTCGCGCGAAAGTACAGGTAGAGGTCTTCGACGCGCAAGAGTGCGTTGGAGTTATTCGCTGCCATCGTTACACCTCTCGCAAGCGCGGATTGAAGATGCGGTCGAGCGCAAAGCCGACGACCGAAAAGCCCAGTCCGGTGAACATCAGCAGGACGGCGGGCTCCAAGACCCAGTAGTACAAGCCCTTGTAGAGCGCGCCGTTCGTGTATGCATCGTTGAGGATTTTACCCCACGTGGGCAACAGCGGATCGCCCAACCCTAACACGGACAGGGAAGCTTCCAAAAAGACGTAGGCAGGAATCAGCGTGACGAACGTGGGAATCAGCACCGGCGCGATTTTGGGCATCATATAGCGAAAGACGATCCGCAAGTTGCCTGCGCCGTAGGCGTGTGCCGCTTCGATGTACGGCATTTCGCGCACCTGGATGAACATCGAGCGGTAGGTCTTGATGCCCAAACTGAAAATCCCGAGCGCGATGACGATGCCCAAGATGACCCAGATATTGCGTGTGTAGAACGTGCCGACCATAATGAGAATCGGCAGAACCGGCAACACGGAGTTGATCTCGGTGAGGCGTTGAATCGCCGCGTCGAGCCAGCCGCCGAACCACGCGCCAATCGCCGCGATGGAGAAGGTGGTGAGCGTGGAGCCGACGGCGGCGAGAAAACCGAATGCGAGCGCGATCGGGGTGCCCCACAGAATCGCCAGCAAAATATCGCGGCGGCGATGATCGGTTCCGGCGATGCCATACGCTTGCCCGTAGACGACGAGTTTCGCGTCGAGCGTCGAGTCTTTTTCGAACGTGAGACCCTCGACGATCAGTTCGTATGTTCCTTTTTGGACGACCGGCGTTTTGCCTTTTTCGGTGGTGCCGGGTTGCGCGAACAGCCCTACTTCCGGCGCGCGCCCATCCAATTTCAGCGACAGCCGTTGATCGGTCGAAATCGAAAAGCGTTCTGCCACGCCGACGGTCGTATCGCCGAGCGGGATTTGTCTGCCGTCCGGCGTTCTCCAGATCATCGTGGCTTGCGGTTTCTTTTGATCGAACTTGGCGGTCAGGAACAGATTGATTTCGTTCGGAAAGCCGTCGGAGGTGTAATCGAACGAGAATTTCATATCCGACGTTCGCATATCGGTGGAGATCGTTTGGATGTCTTTGCGGATCGCGCCGTCTTTACTGTTCATCACCCTGGTGGTAGGCAGGGAATTGCCCGCGAACAGATTGAACCATTCCGGAACGGCGTTGCGCGGATAATCGCCCCACAGTTCTTCCCCGGCGCGCCAGCGGCGGATTGCTTCGTCGTAGGGAATCGTCACCACAGTGTAGATTGACAACGCGATCAGCGCGCCGATAATGCACAGTCCCAAGACGGCGGAGCGATAGTGGGTCAATTCTTTGAGGACTCTAGGCAGTTTCATACGCGACGCTCCCCGCCCACTTTGACCCGCGGATCAAGTAGGGCATAGATAATGTCCAACAGAAAAACGGTCGTGACCAAGAGGTAGGCAATCAATACGACGTTACCGACGATGACCGGCACATCGAAGATGCTGATCGCTTGAAACAACAGACGCCCGACGCCGGGCCAGGCGAAGACGGTTTCCAGGATGATTGCGCCTTGCCACAGGTAAATGAGGGTGAACGAAAAGGCGGTGACAATCGGCGGGAGCGTTGGGCGCAAGATATAGCGGCGTTCGATCGTCCGCGCGGTCAGCCCTTTGGCTTTCGCCATTTCCACGTAATCCTCACTGGAGTAAATCAGGAAGAAGGTGCGCCATTGATAGATGGCGATGAAAATCGAACCCAGGATCAGGGCGCTGACTGGCAGCACCATATGGCGCAGCAAACTGCCGATGTAGCCGAGGGTGTCTTCGGGCGGCGGCGCGTCGACCATTCCGCCAAAGGGTAGAACGCGCAGGATCGAAGCGAAGATGAGAATCAAAAAGATTCCATAGAACCAGGCCGGCGGGGCGGAAGTGGGCGCTAACGAGACCACGAGGCGATCCAACAGACTGCCATAGTGCCGCGACAAGTACAGCGCGGAAAAAATCGCCGTAAAAAAGAGCGTCAAGTTGGCGCAGGCGGAGAGCAACAACGTAGCGGGAATGCGCTCCAGCAAAATCAAGCGCACCGTTTTCGAGCCGCTGTTGCTGGTCAGGTGTTCCGCGCGTCCCAAGTTCAGCGTCAGCGCGTCTACCAGATAATCCACGCTGCGGATCCAGAACGGTTGATCCAGACGCAAGCGTTGCACTTCCAAGATGACAATATCGTCAATGTATTTGCGTAATTCACTCGGCGGCAGGGTTTGCAAGGTCACGTCGCCCAGCACCGCCGCGCCCACCTGCTCGCGAATCTGCGCGATGCGGATCGTATCCAAATAGCCGCCCATATTCGCGATCAGCACGGTCAAGTAGACGCCGATCACGACCGTGAAAAAGAGAGCGACGCCCCGAAAGACGACATACTTGGTGATGCGCGTGAGCGTTTCGGGGACGCGCAACCCGAATTTCGGCGGCGCCCCTGCTTTTTCGGTTAAAACTCCGGATGCCATAGGTTCCTCCTCTTCGAGAAGCTCAAGTGTACGCAAGGAGACCTGACAGGTCTTGGGAGACCTGTCAGGTCCAAACGACTGTTACTTGATCGTCACGAACGACAGGGACTCGAACGTCGGCTTGGCAACCAACTTGGAGACGACGATCACTTCCAAGCGGTTGGAGCCCGCGGCGAGTTTGTTCGTTTGATCGGCGGTGAGTTCAGCCAACCATTCGCCATCTTTGACGGTCTTGGCATTCGCGGTCAACGCGAGATTGCCGGTCGCGTCAATGACCAGGAACTTGACAAAGTCAATATCCTTGGCGGCATAGGGTTGCTTCTTGAAGGTGACATTGACTTTGAACTCGGCTTTCTGACCGACGGTGACGCGAGAGGGACCCGAGACTGCCGCTTCCGGAATCACGGCTTCGGCAAAGCGCAACCAGCGATCCGCCGGATCGGAGAAATCGGCGAACTTGCGGAGCGTGATTTGCTTTTCCGTCGGGCGGACGATGTGCAGATAGAACGGTCCATCGCCGACCCAGAAATGACCGCGATCCTTGTAGAACTTGGCGAGATTTTCGTAGCGCATCTTGGCTTCCGCCGCCGTGACGAATTGTCCCAGCGTCGGCGCGTACGGAATGTAACTCTTTTCCGTAGACGAGGCGAGATATTTCTCAAGGATCTTGAGACTGGGTCCACCGATGAAACTCATCTGCTCCATCTTGAGTTTGGTGGATTTGCCGCTGGTGAAGATCAGTTCCTTGGCGGCTTCGGCTTGGACGCCGAGCGACATCGTGTGCCACATTCCGATGCCTTGCGAGTAGTACGGATAGACATCGCGCGCATTGGCGATGAGTTCCGCATCCGGGAAGAAGGTGTCGTTGTACGCTTCGACGACGAGCGGATCCTTGGAGATGATCTTCCAGCCCTTGAAGTTGGTCATAAACGAGCGGAACGCGGGCACGGCGGCTTCATCGAAGAGAGGGCTCTTGTCGTTCGGGCGATCGAACGTCATGATCATCCCCAGCACGAAATCGCCGATCGAGAGGGTGCTCCCGTCGTGAATCTTGTTCTTGAACAAGTTCTTGTCATAGTGCAGGACGGTTTTGGTGCGGGCAGTGACCGTCTGGGTGAATTTCTCGCCCGCCGTGATGAACTGTTGCTTTTCCGCATTCCAGTCCACCCACGCGTCCTTGGGCACTTCGATGGTAGGGGCGAAGGTGAGCGTGACCCAATCGAGCGTCTTGGCAACGGGCAAGCCCTGTTGCACGGTCACGTCGGCTTTCTCCAACCGATAGGGGTGATAGAGCCCGGTGTACGGATCGGGCAAGGTCGCCGGTTCGCCGGTGGCGCGGAAGATCATTGTATCGAAGATCCAGTTACTGCCGCCGACGGGATTCCAGACGGTCGTCAGGATGCTTGGCGCGCCAAAGCGGATGGTGCCGCCGGGCTTGCCGTCGAGGTTGATCGTCTGGGGCCAGAGCCAGGAACCGGAGGTGCCGCCGGCGAGGTCTACGGCGGAGCGGAGTTCGGGGCGACGCACGTTCATGCTAAAGCGATTGACCAAGAACATACGCACCGAATCCTTCATCGAGAGGTTCAGCGCTTCCGCGAACATTTTTTGACGTTCGTCCACATCTTTGTAATCGCGGCGCGTCAAGCGTTCGGAAATCTTGTCGAATTCCGGCGAGGGCTTGTACCCTTGCCACAACGCTTCCGGGCGACCGCGCGCGGTGTAATAGTAGGTAAAGTTGTTCGCCAGGTCGCGGCTGACGGCGGTGCTGATCCAGCCGCCGGTGTAGACGTGCATCTTGCCTTCGGCAGGATCCACGGTCATCCACAGCGGGGTCGCTTCGGCAGCGGTCTTGTACTGGCGGTCGGCTTTGAAGCCGATGTCTTCCAATTGCTTGGCAACGTAATCGCCGATCGTGCGGCGTTCGTCTTCGGTGCGGATGATGAGGATGACGGTCACCGGCGTGCCCTTGTAGGACCAGACGCCGCCCGCCATTTCCGCGCCGAGTTTCTTCATTTCCGCGTCGATCGTGGCTTTGGCTTTGTCTTTGTTATAGCCATACGTGATCTCGAGCGCGCGCCCAACGTCCGCCGTCTTGGCGTAATCGGGGAAGACGGGATTGATCGTCGTGAACATCGGGATCGCCAAACCGCCGTAGATTTCTTTGGCGATGTAGTTGCGGTCAATCAACCAGTTCATCGCTTCACGAATCGCGGGCACCGAGAAGGGGTTGAGGCGTCCGTCTTTGAACGTGGGTCCCGAGGGATTGAACGTCAACTCGGAAGTGGAGCCGTAGGACGGATCGAACACCGCGGTCTTGGAATCCTTCAACTTGGCGAAGATCTTGGGGTCGGAAATGCCAAAGCCAAAGAGATGCATACTGCCGGCTTCAACCATACTGACCGCTTTCGCGCTATCCGGCTCTTCAAAGAACACGACTTCGTCCACCCACGCGCCTTTGGGAGCCGGGGGCTTGGTCGGTTCGGGGGCTTTGGTCGGAACCGCGGTGGGCGCAGGCGCCGTGGTGGGCGCAGGCGCTTTGGTGGGTTCCGGTGCCTTGGTTGGCGGGACCGGCGTTGGCGCCGGCGCGCACGCGATCAACAGCGCGATCACGAGCAACACGCTGACGAGCATTACTTTCTTCATTTTTCTCTCCTCCTGAGAAATCGAAACTGTTTGAACGGTTGGGGCTGAAGAATAAAGTGACAGACCTCCACCGCATAATTTCAGATTCGAGATTTAGGATTTCAGATTGGAAAAATCTGCCATCTGCCATCTGAAATAAAGTGGAGCGTCTTACTTGAATTGATCACCTCCTTCCGAGTTGGTGTGTAGAATGAATTGGAGAAACGCGCAACGTCCAGAGTTGCGCTGATTATATGGGAAATGAGTCAAACTGTCAATCAAACGCCTACCGTCTCACGGCTGGTGCAAAGTCGCGTCCGACCTATCCCCCTGCCCCCATATCCGTAAACTTAAGGACTTGACGGGGTTAGTCCTTATCGGGTATACAGAGACCATCCCGAGGAGGATGACCCCGTATGGAACTGGTTCAGGAACACTATCAAGCTTTTGCCCGGGTCTTGTCGGATGACGAACTCAAGCGCTTGGCGGCTGAGCATGCCGTAATTGATCAGCGGGAGCGCCGCTTGCCCGTTCGCATCTTTTTCTGGTTGATGGTCCTCTCCGCCAGTCAGCCCAGCGCACGGGGCGGTCTGTTTCAATTGGCGGCTTTCTGTGTCGCGACCATTACCAAACTATTTCCCTTCCAGCGCACCATCCAACTCAGCAAAATGGCCTTGAGCAAGAAACTGAAAGCGACGACCTGGCGCTTTTTCCAGGCGGTCTATCAAACACTCCTGACGCGCTACGAAAAGTTGTTGCCCGCCTCGACCCGCTCTCTGCTTGACCGCTTCCAAGAAGCGTATGCGATTGACGGTAGCATTGCGCGGGTACATTCCACTTTGGAAAAGTTCTTTGCGAGTGCCAACGCCGGTCAAGCCGCCCTCAAACTCAATACCAAGTTCTCCATCAAGAATCTGGCGCCCAAAGAAGTCGAGGTCTCGGCAGGCAAGCGGCATGACAGTCGCTACACCGGGGTCACGGAAGAGACGGGCATCCTGTATCTATTTGACCTCGGCTATTGGGCGTTTGGCCTGTTCGAGCGCATCTGCGCCGCTGGAAGTTTCTTTGTCTCCCGCTTGAAGTCGGGCTGTGACCCGCTGATTGTGGCGGTGGCTCAATCCG
>Ga0194111_10001458_pt1 | contig 29157 bp, 25 predicted proteins | sample TA2KigC300mmetaG_FD_146194 | JGI IMG/M metagenome (GOLD analysis project Ga0194111, IMG submission 146194) | Freshwater microbial communities from Lake Tanganyika, Tanzania - TA2015033 Kigoma Deep Cast 300m | ecosystem: Environmental > Aquatic > Freshwater > Lake | place: Tanzania: Lake... | reverse complement strand
GAAACGAAGGAACGGTCGGTCCTTTGCATGAAAGCGGGTGTCTCTGAAGCGCTACGGAAACGGCATCGTGAGGCTGATTCTCGCTACGTTGGAGAACAGGCTCCGGTCGGAATACCGGATGGCCTGGACGCGATACGAGTACGTGCTATCCCGCAGCAAACCGACCGAATCAATCGCCACCGTAACGTCGCGCGCAGTGAAGAGATGGGGGACAAACTTTGCCTGTCCTTCTTGCCGCTCTACGACGAAACCCTCCTCTGCCCCGGTGTTGTCCTTCCACGTTAATCGGAGAGAGGTTATGTCCAGGCGAACTACACTCAGTTCCGAGGGAGCATGCAGAGTCAAGTCCGGCTCCGTGCTCGCCGAATCATCCTTTGCGCATCCTGCTGCGAGGAGAAAGACAACCAAAGTGAAAGTAACCGGAGATTTCATAGTGACCACAATCGCAATGGCGCGGTCAACATGAAGATTTTTGGCCACGGAATCAAGGCATCACAATCGAGGAGGCCAGGCCCGCTCTCCGGCAACCGATAGGCAAGTAGCCGATGAGCGTTGATCCCAATTGCAGCTCGGGGCTCACTTGGCTGCGCGGTGGCGGCTGTACGCTGCAGGACACGGTTTGGCGTCAGTTTAGGACAATGGGGGGCAACAAGGCTGCGAATTCGGGCGAGAAATGGCGCTTTTCGCTGGCATATGACTTGAAATGACTACAGTGGTGCTGAACTAGAAATATGGAGGGGTGCGAAATGAAACGGCTTAGCCTCATACTCTTGGTTCTCGGAATCTGCGGGAGCGAATCCCTGCAGGCGAGAACGAAATCCGAAGCGGCTCAACTTGCGGTTGGCATCTCCGTTTCATTCGGCCATGCCGGGTATTTCTACAGTGCCCTCTCCCCTTATGGGGACTGGCTCGAGCTCGATGCAGGCTTTCATGCGTGGAGACCCCGGCACGTCCGCGTGGGTTGGCGTCCATATCTCTACGGTCGCTGGGTGTGGACTGATTATGGATGGTACTGGGTTTCATCGGAGCCGTTCGGCTGGGCCGTGTTCCACTACGGCCGCTGGTACTATGACGACTACTATGGCTGGCTGTGGGTGCCAGATCGCACATGGGGTCCCGCGTGGGTTGAGTGGCGATATGACAACGACTACATCGGTTGGGCACCGCTACCGCCATACGCAAGCTTCAGCTTCAGTTTTGGGATTCGGTTCACGACACGTTGGTTTGCCCCTGCTCATTACTGGAGCTTCGTGCGACACCGGCACTTCTGCTCACCGTATGTCGTGCGTAACGTTGTGGCAGCGGATCACACGCGACGATTGATCAGAACTGCCCGTTCAGCAGGCCGCTATGACATCGAAGGAGACCGAGTCATCAATCGCGGAGTCGATCGCAGCTTCATCGAACGACGGGGATATACCAGGATCGAACGTGTTGAAGTGCGTGACGCGACCGAGCGCGGAGAACGGCTGATCCGTGACCGCAGTCGGGAGCGGGTGGAGGTTTATCGGCCGAACAGGTCTGAACTCGACAGAACTCCCGATCGGGTCGAAGCTCGGCGAGCCGAGCGGGGAACATCCCTCGATCTCCAGCGCGTGGAGCGACTGCGCCGTGAGGGTACGGGTACGGCGGAGCGCAGCGAAGGAGAACGGCGGATAAACCGTGAGGAATTCCCCCAACGGCCCGAGGACCGTCCTGACGTTGAACGCCGACGACGTGATGAGGCATTAGACCGCTCGCGTGAAAGCAGAACATGGGAGATTCCGCAGCCACGCACATTGGAGCGACGCTCCGAGGATCGCAATCCGTCTCCGCAACGAGAACAGGTGCGCCCCCAGCCGGAACGCCGGGAGATCTTTCGTGAGCGACCTCAACAGGAGCAGCGGCGTCAGATCACACCGCCTCGAACGAGGATCGAGGCGCCACGGTCGAAGCCTGAAGTCAAAAGAGAGAGTCCCCGAGGAAGTGAGCCAGGACGAAGGGATGGTGGGAGGAGACGGGATTGAGCGATGGGGACTCACTCGTGCAGAAACGGCGTCCGTCAATCCGGACGCCGTTCTGCTTTCTGGATAGATTCCCGAAATCTTAGAGATTTCGGGAATCTGCCTGTAAACCCGCCAGCACCTTCTGCATATCCTCCGGTATCTCGGAGTCGAACTTCACAAATTGCCTCGTCGCTGGATGAGCGAACCCGATGGTTTTCGCGTGCAACGCCTGGCGTGAGATGAGCTTCAATAGGTACTGAGCTCGCCGAGCTCTTTTTCCCTCCAACCCTCCCCAGGTTGCATTTCGACCTCCATACGACGGATCACCGAACACGGGGTGACCGACGTGGGCGAGGTGCACCCTGATCTGATGCGTTCGCCCCGTCTTGAGCTTGAGGCAAACCAGAGAAAGGAAGTCATATTCCCGCATCACCTCATACTCCGTAACAGCCGGTTTCCCCTCAGCCGTCACGGTCACCTTCTTGCGGTCGCGTTTGCTGCGCCCCAGACTCGCCTCGATGGTTCCCTGAGGCTGTTTGAACCTTCCCCAGACCAGCGCCCAATATTCACGATCGATGGTTCGCTTCGAGAACTGCTTCGCCAATGCGTGGTGCGCAGCGTCGTTCTTGGCTACGACCAGGAGCCCCGACGTGTCCTTGTCGAGCCGATGAACAATCCCCGGCCGCATTTCCGTATTGACGGTCGAAAGGGATTTGCAGTGATGCAGCAATGCATTGACCAGTGTTCCCGCGTAGTTTCCGTACGCCGGGTGCGTTACCATGCCAGCCGGTTTGTTCACAACGAGGAGCTGGTCATCTTCATGGACGATGTCGAGAGGGATGTTCTCGGGTTGGGCATCCATTCGCGGTGGCCGCGGCAGAGTTATGTCAATGATCTCGCCCGGGGAAACGGAATGGCTAGGTTTCACGCGGTTGCCATTGACCAGCACCAATCCCTCGTCGATCGCCTGACGCACCTTGCTGCGCGTTGCGTTTTGAATCTGACGAGTCAGGTAAACGTCGATTCGCTCTTTGGATTGCTTTGGGGGTACCACGATGCGAAGGGTCTGCCGCTCGGGCAGGCCCGGCAGGGTATTCGCATCGATGTCAGCAGCAGCCGACATGCTAAGGAGTGAAGGTGGGTGGATCCTGTGAACCGTCCTTGACTTGGGAGGACCCGTCCATGTTTCCCACGGTCGCACCGGGGGAAGCAGGATTCGACGGGGGGCCAACGGAGCCCGAGCTGGAGAGCGTGACTTCAGCCCGTTCAGCCTCGGTGAATCTTCGGTGGAACAGAAGAAGTGTTGCCACCCCGACGGAAACCGATGCATCAGCCAGATTGAAGACCGGGAATCGCGTCAAGTGGATCCCGAGGAAATCAATATCGAAGAAATCGACGTCGACGAAGTCGACCACCTTACCGTAGAAAAGCGGGCTTTCACCGAAGATGACACCATAGAAGACGCGATCGATCAGGTTGCCAATCGCACCGCCGAGGATCATCGCAAGAGCGATCCGGATGATGATGGCCTCTCCCCGTATCTTGTACAGGTAGGCAAAGATTGCTGCACTGGCAACGAGAGAGAAGACAGTGAGGAACAACTTTCCCCCCATATCGATACCGAATGCCATCCCGGGGTTTTCGATGAACGTCAATCGGAGGAAGTCGCCGAGGATCGGATAGCTCGCACCAACAGGAACCCCGGCGTGGTAGAGATCGAGGACGGGGATTTCAAAGCCCTTTACCAGAAGCTTGGAGATCTGATCGACGAGAACGATAAGTCCTGTGACGTAGAGAACGCGCATCGTGAGCGTCAAGGTGCAAAGTTCGAATGAGGCATCAGCTTCAATACACCATCACCAATTCACTTTCCCCTCTTCAGCTTGCACTTGATGCATAATTGCGCGTGGGGGACGGCTTCCAGCCGTTCTTTGTCGATGAGATTGCCGCAGTCAGTACAGAAACCGTACTCGCCTTTGTCGATTCTCTTCAGCGCATCGTCCAGATAGTTGAGGAATTTCCCCTCCCGTGAGGCAAAGAGAAACGTCTTCTCCCGCTCCATCGTGTCAGTCCCCTGCTCCATATGCAGAGAGTAGGTCGAATTCTCCGTGACATACTCGCCCGTCTGGACATCCATCATGCTGGCCTTGAGCGTTTCAAGCTCCTCAAGAATTTCCTTCCGCTTTTCCACGATGATCTCTTTGAAGTGCGCGAGGTCAGCTTTGCTGTACCCACCCTGCCGTGCGACAGGTGCTTTCACCGGGGCCGACTTCGGTTTTGTCTTCACTTGCTTCACCTGCCCCACTTTTTTCACGGGCGCCCTCTTGGCCGCCCTTGACGATGTCATCTTCTTGCTGATTTTCTTCGCCATGATTATTCTCCTGCGTAATGGGTCTGCCGACAGGGAGCCCCCTCAAGATAGCCGGCAGGTTGATACCAAAGTGCTGCAAACTTGTAGACTTAATTCCTAAGAGTCAACAACAACTTTTTCAATGGCAATCGAAGTCCGCTCGCTGTTGATCTCAGCCTTCGCGAGTGGCAGTGGGGCCGGCGGCGTCTCCGACAACTCCACAGCCAACGTCTCCTGCTTGATGTATCCAGCCAGACGGTTCAGCGCTTTGCTCAATCTCACACTCGAGGTGTGAAAGATCCTGATCCGGTCGGTGACTTCGAAGCCAGCTTCCTTCCTCATATTCTGAATCCGGTTAACGAACTCCCGGGCGAAACCCTCGTCTATCAACTCATCGTCCAGCTCCGTGTCCAGCGCAACAGTTGCCGAGCCGTCCGACTCTACCAGCCACCCTTTGATGTCTTCGTGCAGGATCTCGAGGTCTTCTCGCGTGATCGTATACTCTTTGCCGTCAATCGGTACGGTCAGGGTGCCCTGGCGCTCCAGCTCGCCGATCTCCTTGACGGTGAATTCCCGTATCCGCGCCGCCACCGGCTGCACGGATTTGCCGAACTTTTGCCCCAGTGAGCGGAAATTCGGCTTAGCCTTCTTGCGGACGATACCAGACTCATCGGTCACGTACTCGATCCGCTTGACGTTGATCTCTTCGAGGATGAGCTCCTCCATCCGCTTCACCTCGGCGCGGTCCTGTTCGCTTGCAATGGGAAGAAGTATCTTCTTCAGAGGCTGCCGTACCTTGAGGTTCGACTTTGTCCGCATCGCGCGAACAAGGCTGACGATCCGGATGACCCGTTCCATCCGCCGCTGAAGCTCCGCGTCGATCACGCCGCCGTCAGCCTCCGGAAGAAGCGAGAGATGCACGGATTCTGCGGCTTCGAGCCTCCCCACGACGTTGAGGTTCCGGTAAAGCTCATCAGCCAGGAAGGGAGCAAAGGGGGCCATCAGCTTCGAGAGCGTGATGAGACACTCGTACAGGGTCTGGTACGCAGCCGTCTTGTCCTTCCCCTTCTCGCTCTTCCAGAAACGCCGGCGATTGCGCCGAACGTACCAGTTCGACAGCGCATCGATTGTGAAATCGCTTACCGCGCGAGCGGTGCGGGTGACGTCGTATTCATTCATCCAGTGCCGGTAGTTCCTGAGGAGCGAATTGAGCTCCGACAATATCCACCGGTCGATTTCCGGCCGCTCTGAAACCGGGATTTTCGGCTCATCGTGCACGAAGTTGTCAACGTTCGCATAGAGCGCAAAGAAGGCGTAGGTATTGACCAACGTACTGAAGAACTTCCGCTGGACCTCGGCGACACCTTCCTCGTCAAACAGTGTCGGCCGCCAGACCGGACTGTTGGACACTAGATACCAACGCGTGGCGTCGGCACCATACTTGCGGACAAGCTCTATCGGATCGACGGTGTTCTTCTTAGACTTCGACATCTTCTGGCCTTGCTTGTCCAGGATCAACTCGTTGACGAGCACGGTCTTGAAGGCCGGTTTGTCGAAGAGAAACGACCCGATGGAATGCAGCGTGTAGAACCAGCCGCGGGTCTGATCGATCCCCTCCGAGATGAAGTCTGCCGGGTAGCCATTTTCGAAGACACTCTTGTTCTCGAAGGGGTAATGCCACTGGGCGAACGGCATCGCACCCGAATCGAACCATACATCGATGAGCTCGGGCGTTCGACGCATCGTGCCGCCGCACCCCGGGCAGTCGAAGGTCACTTCATCGACGAACGGCTTGTGCAGATCGAGCGGATCAGGGACGCTCTTGCCCTGCTTCAACTCGGCTACGCTTCCGACACATTTCTGCTTGCTGCACGATTCGCACACCCAGATGGGCAGCGGCGTTCCCCAGAAGCGATCGCGCGAGAGTGCCCAGTCTTTGTTTTCCTCAAGCCAGTTGCCGAACCGCCCGGAGCCGACTTCCGCCGGCACCCAGTTGATCGTGTTGTTGAGTTCGATCATCCGGCGAGCGTACGCTGTTGTCCTGATATACCACGACTCCCGCGCATAGTAGAGGAGCGGTGATGCGCAACGCCAGCAGTGCGGATAACTGTGCACGACGGTTTCTTTCTTGTACAGCAGGCCCCTCAGTCTCAGGTTGCCAATGATATCGATATCCGCATCTTTCACGAACTTGTTGGGAAAGTCCTTCACCTCGGGGCCGAACTCACCGGACTTGTTTACGGGGTGGATCGTTGGAAGCCCGTACTTCCTTCCTACCAGATAGTCGTCCTCACCGTAGGCAGGGGCAATGTGTACGATGCCTGAACCGTCTTCGGTCGTCACAAAATCACCTTCGATGACATACCATCCTTTTTCCTCTGCCGGATGGTAGTCGTACAGGCGTTCATATTCCTTCCCGGCGAGGAGAGAGCCCTTGAATGTCTCAAGCACCTTGTACTCCTCCCCGAAAACGCTCAATCGAGCCTGCGCGAGGATCAGATGCTCGCCCTTGTGCTCGACCTTGACGTAATCGACCTCAGGATGGACCGCTAGGGCGACGTTGGAAATGAGCGTCCACGGCGTCGTTGTCCAGACGAGGAAGTACGTTCTCTCTTCGCCTTTCACTTTCAGCTTGATGTATACGGAAGGATCTTTGACATCCTTGTACCCGAGGGAGACCTCGTGAGACGAAAGAGGCGTTTCGCAGCGCGGGCAGTACGGCTGTATCTTGTACCCCTTGTAGATCATGCCCTTGTCGAAATACTGCTTCAGCGCCCACCACACCGACTCCATGTAGTTGTTCTCAAACGTGATGTACGGATGATCGAGGTCAACCCAGTACCCTATCATCCGCGTCATCTCTTCCCAGTCGGCCTTGTACTTCCAGACGGACTCCTGACACTGCTTGTTGAACTTCGCAATACCGAAGTCTTCAATCTGGTCCTTGTGCTTGAAGCCGAGCATCTTCTCCACTTCGATCTCGACCGGCAGACCGTGCGTGTCCCATCCCGCCTTCCGAGGGACTTGATAGCCGAGCATCGTCCAGTACCGGCACACGAGGTCTTTCAGCGTCCGGCTCATCACGTGGTGGATACCCGGTCGGCCATTCGCCGTGGGCGGACCTTCGTAGAAGGTGAACAACGGTCCCCCTTCGCGCAGAGTGATGCTCTGTCTGAAGACGTTGTGCTCCTCCCAGAACTTGAGGATCTCGGACTCAAGTTCGTGGTAGTTGATCTTATCTGTTAGCTGCTTGAAGGGCATCGATGTTCGAAAAATATCCGCTGCAGACTACCGATTTCGGATCAAAGGACAACGGAAAACACACCATTACTTCTTACTGAAATACGAAATGAGCCAGAGAATACCGCTGATCATCAGGCTCAGCACAATGCTTGTGACGATGGGGAAGTAGAACTCGAAATTCTGCCGCTTGACGTGGATATCGCCGGGAAGTTTTCCGAGGAGCGGGATCTTATCGAAGAACATCAGCAACAATCCGACCACCACCATCACAGCGCCAAACAGCACCAGAAGCCTGCCGAGACCAATCATAGCATATTCAGTTCAGAGTTCCGAGTTCGCAGTTCCGAGTTCAACACCCCAGAACCATGAACTCAGAACCTCGAACCTCACAACCTTTTCACCACTTCCTTCATGATCGCCGTCATCTTCGGCTCAGCCTTGTTTGCAACGGCGATAACTTCTTCAATTGTAATCGGCTTAAGCGCCTCCGGAAAGCACTCGTCCGTGACGATCGAGACACCGAAGACTCTCATCCCCATGTGGATTGCCACGATATCTTCCGGAATCGTCGACATGCCGACGACGTCCGCACCGATCGTGCGGAGAAACCGATATTCCGCTCTCGTTTCCAGGTTCGGACCCTGCATCGCCACGTACACGCCTTTCTGGACTCTGATCTTAAGGTCCAGGGCGGCCTCCTCCGCGATCGCAATCAGCTGCTTGCTGTACGGCTCGGACATGTCGGGGAAGCGCGGGCCCAGGGAATCATCGTTCGGGCCGACGAGCGGATTGTCGCCCAGCAGGTTGATGTGATCAGCCATGATCATGATGTCACCCCGCTGGAAGAGAGGATCGAGTGCTCCGGCCGCATTGGAAATCAGCAGGGTGTCGACGCCCAGGAATTTCATGACGCGAACTGGGAAGGTGATCTGCTTCATCGTGTAGCCTTCGTAGAAGTGGAAGCGTCCCTGCATCGCCACCACCCTTTTCCCCGCGAGTGTACCGAAAATCAGTTTCCCGTGATGGGATTCGACCGTCGAGACGGGAAAATGCGGTATATCCTGATAATCAATGACGATCTCCTTCTCGATCTCCTGCACCAGACCGCCCAGGCCTGTGCCCAGGATGATCCCGATCTTCGGTGCTGACGCAGTCTTCGTCCGGATCGCCTTGACGGCTTCGTCGATCTGTTTGCGGAGTTCAGTCATCGATTGTTCAGATTTCAGATTGAGCGTACGCCTGGAGGCCGTCCTGTCCCCCCCCGTCTGCCAACCGCAATCACACTTACAGTTTCTTCAATATCTCATCGATCTCGATGTGATCTTTTCCGGTTCCTTTGGACGTATCGCGCCTGGAGGCATCCTCGTCGTCGAGGTCCAGAGCCTTAATGAGGTCGATTTCCGATGTCAATAAGACCTTCAGCCGGCTCAGAATGCTCTCCTTCCTGGCCTTCAGGTTGGCAATTTCCTCCTTGATTCGGCCGAAATCCAACCGGGCTTTGTCTACGATCTGGGAAGCCTTGAGTTCTGCCTCCTGGACGATGAGAGTTGCCTCCTTCTTGGAGTTCTCGATCTCTTTGCCGCTGGTTTCCTGCGCCTGCAACAAGGTCTGCTGCAGCGTCTTTTCCATATTCTTGTAGTCTTTAAGCTGGGTCTCGAGCTCGATGATCTTGTCTTTCAACTCTTTGTTCTTCGTGACAATTTCCTCAAGCTCGTGCGAGAGCATATCAAGGAAGGTATCGACCTCAACCGGATCGTACCCCCTCATGACCTTCTTGAACTGCTGCCTTTTGATTTCGAGCGGTGTTATTTTCATTCTCTCCACCTTTCTTGCAGCGAGAGATCGTGAGGATGCCCTAGGTCACCCCAGACCGCGTCCCGAAAATTGCCGTCCCAAGGCGCACAATCGTCGCCCCCTCTTCTATGCCGACCTCGAAGTCGTGACTCATGCCCATCGACAGGTGCTCCATCGAGACGTTGTCGATTCCCTCCCGATCGATGCTGCGTTTCAGCTCGCAGACTCGCTGGAAGGACGGGCGGGAGCGGTTTGGGTCCTCAGCAAATGGACCCATCGTCATCAGCCCCCGGACCCGGACCCGGCCGAGTTTTGATATCTGTTTAACCAGTTCGGTCGTCTTTTCGGGCTCAACCCCAAATTTCGTTGCCTCATCTGTGGTGCGCACCTCGACCAGCACATCGATCAACCGGTTGGCCTGCTCCCCCCGCTTCTGGAGTTCGCCCGCCAGATGGATGTTGTCGACCGAATGGATGAGGTGGACATACTCTGCAATGTATTTGACCTTGTTGCTTTGCAGGTGGCCCACAAAATGCCACCGTATCCGCTCATCCGAAACCAACTGGCGTTTCCGGTTGAGCTCCTGAACATAGCTCTCGCCGATGTCAAACATCCCGGAAGCGACTGCTTGACGGATCATCTCCGGGCCGAATGTCTTTGTGATACCCACCACCAGGACATCATTCGGATCCCGCCCGCACCGCAGACAGGACCCGAGGATCAGCCGTTTGACGGTTTCAAGGTTTTCCGCAACCATTTTACCACTTTTGAGGAAATGAATATACCCGAAGATTGAACCAAAATCAATCGGAAAATCGGACATGTATGCGTTTGGAGACGCCATATCACGCATCGGGTGCGCTCAGCTTGACAGCAACTCCAAATTTTGCTTAATTCAAAATGGAAGTTGAGATAGGAAATGGTAAGGCATGCCCGGGTTTGACCATTTTGACGACGATGAGCATCTTCCGCGACCGAACGATCGGTCGGACGATGATCTCCGCCGGTTCCGTGAGCAGCTGAGGAACGGGGAGAAGGATATCAACAACACGGAGGCGCTGGAAGAGATTATCCAGTTCTACTTCGAGCACGAACAATTCGAAGAAGCTCTCCATTTCGTTGACCGGCTCCTTTCCTTTGAGCCCTTCAGCAGCGACGCGTGGCAGCGCAAGGGGATGATCCTGAACAACCTCTACCGGTACGACGAATCCATTAGCTGCTACGACAAGGCCCTCACACTCAATCCCACCGATCCCGAGATCTTCGTCAACAAAGGGATCACACTTGACAACCTGAGCCGGGTCGACGAGGCGCTCGGGGCGTTCAATGCCGCGCTCGACCTGGAGCCTCTCTACGAAGAGGCCCTGTTTCACAAGGGTGTCACTCTCGAGAAAAAAGAGGAATTTGAAGAAGCCGTCACAACCCTCCGGCTCATCCTCGAACTGAATCCGGAGCACCCGGATGCTTGGTACGAGCTTGGCTACTGCTATGATTTCCTCGAGAAGCTGGAGGACTCGGTCAGGTGCTACGACGAGCATCTGAGTCGCGACCCCTACAGTTACAACGCCTGGTATAACCGCGGGATCGTCCTCAACCGACTCGGGCAGTACTCAAAGTCGATCGAGAGCTACGACATGGCGCTCACCATCAAAGAGGACTTCCCGTCGGCCTGGTATAACAAAGGGAACGCCTACGCCAATCTGGGCCGACTCTATGATGCCATCGAATGTTTCAAGATGACGCTCAAGAACGAACCGGGCGACGTCCCTGCCTGGCACAATCTCGGCAACGCCTACGAAGAACTCGCCATGCATAAAGAGGCGATCGCAGCTTTCACCAACGCGATCAAGTACGACGAGAACCACTACGAGTCGTACTTCGGCCGCGGCTGCTGCTTCGACGCTCTGGATCAGCCCAAGAAAGCGCTTGTGGATTACAAGAAAGCCATATCGATCCATCCGGACTACCCTGAACTCTGGCACGCCAAGGCAGACGCGGAATACAACCTCGGACGAATCGAAGAAAGTCTCGAAAGCTATCGAACGGTATTGAAACTCGACCCGTCCAATGGCGAAGCGTGGTTTGATTATGGGGATACCCTCTACGAGATAGGGGAGATCAAGGACGCCAGCGAAGCACTCAGCCAAAGCATCAAGATCGTACCTCACTTCGCTGCGGCCCATTATTCACTAGCCAAGATTCATATCCTTCTGCACGAGCAGAAAGCCGCGATCGAGTCCCTTGCTCGCGCGTTCAAACTCGACCCGGAGTTGATCGAGCAGTTCAAGAAGGATCACCCCGACCTCAAGCTTCATCGCGATTTTGCGCCTCTTTTGAGGAAGTAGCCCCCGCGTCCCGAGCTCGGCACCCTTGATTTGTTGTCCGCTGAGAACTAAATTCATCAGCCCGACTTTCGAGCGGCGAAGAAGAACCTTTGTTGCGGCTGATGTGTTCATTCATGTGACCCTTAGCGTGCGGACATCTTCACGAGGAAACCCTTACCCGCCGTAGAATCGGTCTGCTGCCGGTCTGGCACCGGAGATCACACACGGGATGAGCTTTTGAGCTATGCTAGCCCCTGAACTTTCGGCAAAATACGAGCACCTGCAGGCCATCCTCTTGGAGCTAGAGAGCGTTGCCATCGGTTTCTCCGGCGGCATTGACAGCACGTTGCTGATCCGCGTGGCGACGGACGTTCTCGGCGATCATGCGCTCGCGGTGATCGGAAGGTCTGCGACCTATCCGACCCGGGAGTTCGAGGAGGCGATTCAGCTCGCGGAGTCGTTCGGGTCCCGATTTCAGGTCGTCGATACCGAGGAAACGGATAACCTGAAGTTCAGGGAAAACCCCCCTGACCGGTGCTACTTTTGCAAGACGGAACTGTTCGGGAAGCTCAAAGCGATCGCCAGGCAGGAAGGGATCCGCTGGTTGGCCGACGGAACCATCACAGACGACCTCGGCGATTTCCGTCCCGGCATGCGCGCGAGGTTGGAGCAGAATGTGCGCTCCCCGCTGCTGGAAGCGGATTTCTCAAAGAACGATGTTCGGATGCTGGCGAAAGAACTGGGGATCCCGGTGTGGGACAAACCTTCGTTTGCGTGTCTCTCCTCCCGTTTCCCCTATGGCTTCGGAATCACACAGGAGAATCTCATGAAGATCGATGCCGCTGAGACATTTATGCGCGACCACGGATTCCGCTTCTTCCGGGTACGTCATCACGATGACCGGACGGCGCGAATCGAAATCGGAGAACAGGAGTTCCACCGGATATTCGACGATCGGCTTCGGAGCGAACTCGTTGCTCACTTCAAGCAGCTCGGCTTTCTCTATGTGACGCTCGACCTTCAGGGTTACCGGACGGGCAGCATGAACGAGGTCCTCAGCCAGGAGGCCAAAGAGGAGTACCTCAAAGGCACCTAGCCAGCCGCCCATCTTCCCCGCATCTCCCCCGCTTTCACCGGAAAGACACCCACGTTTGCTCTTGACATTGTAGCAGATCGTGAATATTTTAACGGTTGAATAGTTGCTCAATCGTTCCAGACAAAGATATATGGCTGTGCACAGTTATCAAGAGGCAATACGCTCGGCCAGGAAGGCCCTGGCAGACGAGGAGACAACGCTCGGGCTCACAGAGATCTTCAAGATCCTGGGCGATCCGACCCGCCTGAAGATTCTCCTCGCCCTCAACAAGCAGGAGCTCTGTGTGATTGACATCGCGGAACTCCTTGGGGTAACGGAGTCGGCCGTTTCCCATCAGCTGCGTCTGCTCAAGACAATGCGGCTGGTGAAACTGCGAAGAGAGGGCAAGCTGGCGTTCTATTCCCTGGGGGACGAGCACATCGAAGATTTGATCCGGGTGGCCGCGAGGCACATCGCGGAGTAACCCTGAGCGTCAGAACTCACCGCGACACATGAGACGAGCTGCTGACACCGCTTGAAAGCGCGCGCATGAAGACCGACCTCCACGAAACGACCTTCACCGTTCACGACCTCTGCTGTGCGACTGAGGAACAGAAGATCCGAAAACGATTTGGATCGTTGTCGGGCATCGAGTCGCTCCAGTTTTACCTTGTCACGCGCAAGGTCAAGATCCGCCACACGTGCGACGAACAGATTATCCTCGAAAACCTCAAAGACATCGGGCTTCCGGGGATCAACGAGGCAGCCGCCAGACGATTGGAATCCCGCCCTCACACGCGCCTTCTGATTTCAACGGTCGCTTCTGCGGTCTTCTTTCTCGCCGGGCTCCTCTTCCTGAGCTTGGCGTTCCCCGAATCGTCGGCCAGCGTCCTTTTCATCGCGGCCATGATCGCCGGTGGATGGCACATCGGCTACAAAGCCTGGAAGGCGGTTCGGACGTTGTCGCTGGACATGAACTTCCTCATGACGATCGCTTCCATCGGAGCGATTGCGCTTGGGGAGTATGCGGAGGGGTCCGCGGTCATCCTCCTGTTTTCCGTCTCCCTCCTTCTCGAGTCGTTTAGCCTCACCCGAACGCGCCGGGCAATCCACTCGCTGATGAACCTTTCGCCTCCGAGCGCGACGGTGCTCCGTGAGGGCAGCGAGATCGTGCTCCCTGTCGAACAGATCAACGTCGGCGAGACCGTCATCATCCGGCCGGGTGAACGGATAGGGCTCGACGGCGAGGTCATCGGGGGTCATTCGACCGTTGACGAAGCGCCGATCACCGGGGAATCGCTCCCGGCTCTTAAGAGGCGAGGCGATCAGGTTTATGCGGGAACGTTCAACCAGCGCGGCGCCCTTGAAGTGCGCGCCACGAAGCCGCCAAAAGACTCAACTATCGCCCGAATCATTCATCTGGTGGAAGAGGCCCAGAGCGAGAAAGCCCCCAGCCAGGCGTTCGTTGAGCGGTTTGCGCGATATTATTCTCCTGCCGTTTTCGGCCTCGCGCTGGGTCTCGCAATCTTCCCACCACTCCTTCTGGATGCGTCATTTGAGGTGTGGTTCTATCGGGCACTCGTGCTCTTGGTAATCGCCTGTCCCTGTGCGCTCGTGATTTCAACGCCGGTCACGCTGGTGAGCGCGCTGACCAACGCTGCCCGCCACGGTGTTCTTGTCAAGGGCGGAAGGCATCTCGAGGTCCTTGCAGGCGTGCGCGCGTTTGCGTTCGACAAGACCGGTACGCTGACCGAGGCCCAGCTGACCGTCACCGACATCATCCCGCTCAATGGTTTACCACCGCTGGAGATCCTACGCGTCACGGCCGCTGCCGAGCTGAAGTCTGAGCACCATCTAGCAGATGCCCTTCTCCGGAAGGCTGAAGAAGAAGGCATTTCTCTCTCGGATGTTACGACGGAAGATTTCTCCTCCATAACCGGTAAAGGTATCCGAACGAGAGTCGATGGCGTCACGTATATCGTCGGCAACCACCAGCTTATGGAGGACTTGGGGGTTTGTTCTGAAGCCGTCGAGAGGGTGTTGGATTCGCTGGAGCGTCAGGGGAAAACGGTGGTCATCCTCGCGGATGATCGGCAGGTTCTCGGTGCAATCGCTGTGGCGGACCGTATCAGAACCGAGAGTGGTTCCACCGTCCAAGCTCTGCACGAGCTCGGCGTAGAACGGGTCGTGTTGTTGACAGGTGACAACCAGAAGACCGGGTCTGCAGTTGCGGAGAAGCTGAAGGTCGATGAGCTGAGAGCTGAGCTTCTTCCGGAACAGAAGCTTGACGTGGTACGGGAACTCAAGGCCCGCTATGGATCCGTTGCCATGGTCGGTGACGGGATCAACGATGCACCGGCGCTGGCCGCCGCGGATGTCGGTATAGCAATGGGCGGCATTGGTTCCGACACGGCGCTTGAGACGGCTGACATTGCGCTGATGGCTGACAACATCGGGAAGGTACCGTTTGGTATGCTTCTCGGAAAGAAGACCCTTCGGGTCATCAAGCAGAACATCACGCTCGCGCTTCTGACGAAAGCAGTCTTCATTGTTCTCGGCATGGTCGGGCTCTCAAGCCTCTGGCTGGCGATCCTCGCAGATGATGGAGCGGCCCTTTTGGTGATCCTGAATGGCCTACGCGTTCTGAGAGAAGCCTAGGGCACGGTGAGGCGCGCGAGATTTCGATTGACTTTGACGGCAGTTTTTGATAGTTTTTAAGTCCTGATGAAGAAACCATTTAGAGAGGCATCGAGGCGCGCAATGTATGCTGTTTTTGAAATCGCCGGCCAGCAGTTCAAGGTAGCCAAGGAAGACAAAATCTACGTCCCCAGGCTGGCGTCCGAAGTCGGTGCGAAGGTCAAATTCGACAAAGTGCTGATGATTGGGGATGAGAGGCAGACCAGACTCGGTACGCCGTACGTGACCGGTGCAACGATTGAAGCGAAGGTGCTGGGACACGTCAAGGACGAGAAGATCATGGTGTTCAGAAAGAAGAAACGGAAGGGATTCAAAGTCCAACGCGGTCACCGGCAGCAGTATACCCAAATCGAAATCATCAAAGTCTCGTAGCAACTCATTCGAGGTTTATTGGAGAAGGAAATATGGCTCATAAGAAAGGTGGTGGGAGTTCACGCAACGGTCGTGACAGCAATGCACAGCGGTTGGGGGTGAAGCGCTTCGGCGGACAGCGCGTGTCAGCGGGGAGCATCCTGGTGCGCCAGCGCGGCACGAAGGTGCATCCTGGCGACAACGTTGGTATTGGCAGCGACGACACGTTATTCGCCCTAATCGATGGCAACGTAAAATTTGAGCGCCTCGGCAAGTCCAAGAGGCGTGTCAGCGTCTATCCCGCCGTCGCCTAGCGGCCCGGGATCCGAAGCCTCCTCAGTACCGAGGAGGCTTTGTTGTTTTCTCACCAGTCATTTGCATTTCTTGTAATTCTCAATTCACCAAACTCACAGCGCCCTTCACCAAATCATCCGGAGATCTGCCATGAAAATCACAGTCGTCGGTGCAGGTAACGTCGGCGCCGCTGTTGCGCAGCGCCTAGCTGACAAAGAGCTCGGAAACGAAGTCGTAATGGTTGATGTCATTGAAGGCATGCCCCAAGGGAAGGGGCTCGATATGTACGAGTCCGGCCCTGTTGAAGGTTCTGACTCCAGGGTCATCGGCACCAACTCATATGAGGATACTGCCAATTCCGATATCGTTGTGATCACCGCGGGAATTGCGCGCAAGCCCGGTATGAGCCGCGATGATCTCCAGACAACAAATGCAGGCATCGTCAAGAGCGTGACCGAGCAAGTGGCGGCAAAATCCCCCAAGGCATATCTGATTGTGGTGTCCAATCCTCTCGACGTTATGACGTACGTCGCGATGAAGGTGAGCGGCTTTGAGCGCAGTCGCGTTATGGGTATGGCTGGAATACTCGACACAGCTCGCTTCCGCACCTTCATCTCAATGGAACTGAAAGTCTCTATCGAAGACGTCACCGCTTTCGTGCTGGGCGGTCACGGCGATTCGATGGTCCCCCTGCCGCGATACTCAACAGTTGCGGGCATCCCGCTGCCGGAGCTGATGGACCAGGCAACGATCGACCGATTGGTGAAGCGGACACGTGATGGCGGAATCGAAATCGTGAACTTCCTGAAGACCGGCAGTGCCTACTATGCGCCATCAGCGGCCGCCGTTCAGATGGTCGAAGCAATCGTGAAGGACAAGAAACGAATCCTCCCCTGCGCTGTCTACCTGCAGGGCGAATACGGAATCAAGGACGTTGTCGTCGGCGTGCCGATCAAGATCGGAAAGAATGGAATGGAAGAAATCATCCAGATCAAACTCACGCCCGACGAGCAGGCCGCGCTCAACAAATCCGCCAACGACGTGAAAGCTAATATGGCGAAGCTCAGCCTCTAGCAGAGCCGATGGGAGTCCGCTCCGATCCGGCTGTCCGAATGAAAGATCCCGGCGTCCGACGCCGGGATTCTTTTTTCTGATGGTCCAAAATCCGATTTTTGGAGGCTTGCCAGAAATGAGAACAGGAGATGCCCGGCAACATCTTGGCCCAAGAATCTTGCCCTCTTGAAAAAAGAACCTTGCTTTCCTGAAATGCTTTTCTTAAGATTGCCACAAACCAACGCACACCCTCAGCTGGAATTCTCTTCACATTAGGCCCACTTCAACAACTGGCGTAAAGAATAATCCAATCTCGGGAGGTTTCATGTCGCTCACAAAGTCTCTCGCGGTCTTCCTGGTGCTGGTGGTTTGCACCTACGCGTCCTTCGCGGGCGGTTATCAGCTCAACGAGCATGGTGTCCGAGCGATGGGGATGGGAGGAGCGTTTGTTGCTCAGGCAGCTGACGCATCGGCGGTCTTTTTCAATCCGGCCGGTCTGGCGTTCCAGAAAGGGTGGAGAATTCAGGTGGGATCCGTACTTATCTCCCCTTCGGTGGAGTTCACCGGACCGACTCCGCTTACGACCGTGAGTTCCATGGTAAGGCAGAACTTCCTTCCATCTCATGCCTACATTAGCTATGCAATGTCCAACGGGTTTGCGTTCGGCGTTGGCATCTTCACTCCTTATGGTCTGGGGACAGAATGGCCGACGGAATGGGTGGGCCGCAAAGTAGCCGTCAAGAGCGAGCTCAAGACAATCTACGTCAATCCGACCATCTCCTACAGGGTGAGCGACAACTTCTCGCTCGGCCTCGGTATCAGCTATGTGTGGGGGAACGTGCGTCTGAGTTACCGCGTGCCGACCTACAGTAGCATCCCCGTGCTTGCCGAGAACGACGGAACTGCGAGTCTGGAAGGAGACGGAACGGCGTTCAACGTGAACGCCGGACTGATGTACAAGCCAACGGATGATCTTTCTATCGGCTTGTCATATCGACTCAAGACTGATGTGAAATTCGACGGGAAGGCGACCTTTTCAAACATGCAGGCTCTCGCGCCATTTTTTCCGGGCGGACGCGGCAACACGACATTGCCCATGCCGGGCAATCTGTACGCGGGAATCGCCTACAAGGTGAACCCGGCATTCACCATGGAAGCGGATTTCCAGTATGTACAATGGAGCAGCTACGACGAGACGATAGTCACGCTTGAGAGCGGTCCCGCTGCTCCTCCTGCACTCGGCGGACAGCCGCTGCAGAAGAGTCCAGATCCTCTGATGAGGGACTGGGAGGATACGTATCTCATTCGTGTCGGTGGTGAATACCGATTCGACAAACTCGCTTTGAGGGCCGGGTACATTTTTGACAGGACGCCGCAACCTGACAAATCCGTCGATCCCGTCTTGCCGGATGCAAACAGGAACGAATTCACGATCGGATTCGGGTATGAACTCACCCAGAATCTCACCGTTGATGGGGTGTATCATCACATATTCTCATCTAACCGGACGGTCTCGGCCTCTGTCAATCCTTTCCCGGGAACATACAAAGTCGCTGCAAGCCTGTTCGGGATCAGCATCGGATACCAGTTCTAATCGGGAATTCTCAAACTCCAGGGTCTCTCCATTCAACTTCCGGCTGCTTCATTCTTGATTTTGTGGCGTGCTTTTTTTAAACTTGAAGTTAATTAAAATGGCCAGGCATGTGCCAACGGAACGCCCACCGACCGCGGCCAGGGATCGCTCCAGAAGCTGCCCTCGGCCGTAGTTTCTCAGCAAACTTAGGAGGCTGTATGAAAACAGTGAAGGTATTGGTTGCTGCTGCCTTTCTGGCGGTTCTTTCTCTCGTGTTTACGAGTTCGGGCTGCAAGGAGAAATCAACGGAACCGGAGCAGGGAGTTCAGCCGATCACGGAAGATTTGTTTCCTCTGGTTGTCGGCCGCAAGCTCGTCTTCAGCGGTTTTCTCCGGGACGCGATCACGGATGTCAATATCGAAGCGACCGGTGCCGTGTTTGAAGCTCGCATGACCGTGGCTGCGGTCAATACCCAAACTCCATTTGGGACTGCGCACGTTATTTCGGATTCGATGCGCGTCCCAACCGGTCTCCCTCAACCCCCCACCACGTGGGTCGTTAGTTCATATTACGTGCAGAGATCTTCCCCTACAGGAAGCGGCAACTTTTCGTTTTTGACAAACATAGGTCGTTTCTACCGGACGTTCGGCCTCCAGCGTGCGGATTCATTGAGGTGGATCATGCTGGTGAAACAGGATGCAGGTGTCGGCGAGGAATGGACGGGGTTTGACAGCACTTGGACGGCACCGACCGGTCAGGTACGTTTGCAGATCGTCGGAAAGATCGAACCGAAAGCACCCATAACCGTCAATAATCAGACCTACAGTGTATACAAGGCTACAGCGACCCGAAAGATCTATCTCGGCGGGTCAGCGACGCCTTCCGTCGTAGGTGAGACGGCATCTTTGTGGCTTGCACCAGATCTCGGCATTGTGAAGTTCATCTTCAACGCAGATGGTGAATCCCGCGGGTTCTACAGAGAACTGAAGAGCAAGAACTTCTAGCTCAACCAGAGTTTTCACAACCTTGTATTTTCAGCCCCCGACTCGCGAGAGTCGGGGGTTTTAAATACAGCAGGCGCTGCACTTCGCACCTGCGGAATCTTCTTCACCAAATCAGGAGGTTTGACCGTGCATCTATCTAGGCCTTTGCTTTCCTCACTGATGCTTCTCTCCGTCACTCTCTTCATCTCATCTCTTGGTTTTGGACAGACAACCGGTGTCATCACGGGGACGGTGAGAGGTGACGAGAACAGGGAGTTCCTTCCGTTCGTCAATGTTGTCGTGAAAGGCACAGGACTCGGAGCCGCAACCAACGATCAAGGACGGTACACTATTCGAAATGTGCCGCCGGGGCGTCACACGATCGTGGCATCCGCGGTTGGATTCAAGCCATCGGAAGTGACGGTGAACGTAGAGGCAGGAGCGACGACATCGAAGGACATTTTCCTCGTGCACGCTGCTGTCCAGCTTGGGGAGGTGCTTGTCTATGGTGCATCGCTTCGCAAGGAGCGCATTACTGAGGCCCCGGCCGCCATTTCTCTTGTCGAGGCGAAGGACATCGTGCGTCTGGCAGGGAGTGGTCAACTTCCCAAGTTGCTTGAATCAGAGCCCGGGGTCGACATTGTCCAGAGCGGCTTGTTCGATTTCAACATCAATACACGAGGCTTTAACAGCTCGTTGAATCGACGACTCTTGATCCTTGTGGATGGGAGAGACCTCGCAACGGCATTCTTGAGTGCGACGGAGTGGAACGGGCTCTCGGTTCCGCTCGAGGAGTTTGGTCGGATTGAACTCGTGAAGGGACCGGGCTCGGCGTTGTATGGAGCAAATGCTTTCAATGGGGTTATGAATGTCACTTCAACTTCGCCGAGAGCTGCAGTTGGGACCCATCTTATTGTCGGCGCGGGGGAACGGAGCGCTTTACGCGGCGATGTTCGTCACGCCGGGGTGATCGGGCAATGGAGTTACAAGGTTAACGCCGGATACATCAGCGGAAAGTCATTCAGCACGATTCGAACGAATCGGAACTTCGAGTACCCCGGATTCAACCCGTTTCTTAACAATGAAGTGCGAGATCTGAATCTCGATGCCGTAAGGACCTTATACGGCTCAGCGCGGATTGATTATGACTACGCACGAGGGGGCATCGCCACGCTGGAAGGGGGAATCGCGCAAACGGAAAATGAGGTGATCGTCACCGGGATTGGAAGGGTTCAAGTGCAGAAAGCTACCAAGCCTTGGGCCCGCCTGAGCTATACCGGTGGTGGCTTTAGCGTGCTCCTTTGGACGAGCGGACGGCACAATGTCGAGCCTGAGATATCACTTTCGACGGGACTACCCTTGCTGCAAAATGCCCTCATCACGCATGGAGAAGTTCAATACAACTTCAAAGCCTTCGAGGATCGTTTGTTCGTCGTTGCAGGTGCATCCCACCGCCTGGTGAATATCGACACGGAAGGAACTTTGATGCAAGCTAAACGAGATGATAACTCGAGCGGAGTCTTTGCACAGGTGGAATGCAAGGTATCGGGTGCTCTCAAAGGTATCGTTGCCGCTCGCTGGGATCGAAGCTCATTGGTCCCAAGCCAGTTCTCACCGAAAGCGGCCATTGTATGGTCCCCGCTCGCTGAACACACGCTGCGGCTGACATTCAACCAGGCCTTCCAATCACCGAATTACTCGGAGCTGTACCTCTACGTCAAGCACCCAACAAGCCCGCTCGCATACATCGGCAACGAAAAGCTTGAGACGGAAAAGATTACCGGGTACGAACTTGGCTATAAGGGGGTATTTCAGAAGACGTTGTTCCTTACGGTCGATGCCTACTTCAACCAGCTCAAAGACTTCGTGACCGACTTGGGTCCGGCATTGAATCCAAGATATCCATTCCCTGTGATTCTGCCGGGCGAGGCGGCACCAAGAACCATTTGGTCGTACACCAATGCCGGAAAGGTTAACGAGGCTGGGTATGACATTGCCGTGAACTACTACTTTTCCGACTCCTGGCTCATTGATGCAAATTTCGCGTATTTCTCCTTCGAGGTTGTGGAACGGCATCCGAACGATATTCTGCTTCCGAATTCACCCAAATACCGTATTAATGGAGGCCTTACCTATACGCACCCGAAGGGGCACGACATCGGGATCAAGGTCAAGTATGTTCCGACCTTTCCGTGGGCAGCAGGCATTTATCGGGGTGACATACCCGCTTACACCCTCGTGAACCTGTCGGGCCGCTACACATTCTCCAACAGTCTTTCGCTTAATTTGAACGTGTCAAATCTGTTGGATCGGGAGCATTATCAGATTTTCGGGGGATCCTTGATCAGCCGGCGAGCCATCCTGACAGCGACGATGTTGTTCTGACGGATCATCGCGCACAGCCGCTACGCTCTAGAGTTTCGGATACACGTTTCGCTGTCGAAAAAAATGCCGTCTCAAGCGAGATGGGATTTTCCTTTCTTGAAGGTGAGATCCCCGAAGCGTTACCGAGGCTGGGGCAGATCACGACATTTGAACCTTCCGAAGGACTAGCAACGAAACCTTCGGAACGCATCTGGAACCTTCGGAAGGTTTCATCGTGACACCACAGACCTTCCGAAGGTCACTTAGCGCAGGAGTCTCAAATCGATGGCGAGTTCGACGATCGTCCCATCGTCGGTAATGTGAAACACCACTTTGTCCATGAGCGAGCGCATGAGGAAGATGCCACGCCCGTCGGTCTTTAGAAGGTTCTTTTCCTCGAGGGGATCTGGTATCTCATCAACCCTAAAGCCCTTCCCCTCGTCTTTGACCCGAAGGATCAGGCAATCTTTCTCGAGCACGACCAGGACATGAACGAGTTTGCGCGGATCAGACTTGTTGCCGTGCAAGATGCCGTTGTTTACCGCTTCCGTTCCCGCCACCAGCAGCCGATAGAACGTGCCGTCGTCAAGCCGTGCGACCTCGTTCACCTTCTTCAGGAACGGCTCGATTTTCCTGACCTCTCTCGGCTCGCTCTTACACTCTAGATGAAACGTCTGCGGATGCAGGGCGGGCCGAGGATACGTTGCACGGACAGCTGTTCGTTTCTTGATTCTTTTCCTCATTATAGCGCCATGCTTACTCTCAGAGAAAGATTCGGAACGGTGCGAATGACTCGCCCGTCTTGTGCTTGTGTCTCCCGCCACCCCTCGACCGCAACACGCTTGCCATGTTCGCCTTCCCAATCAAGCACGACCGTAGGACCTGCGGTCTCGAGTCGTCGCTCCAGGATCCTCTCAGCCCCCTGATATCGGTACCGATCCTGGCTGAAGAGGCGGTAGCCGATCCCCATGCGAACTGAGCGCATTGCCACCAATGACAACCGGGGCCAGAACGAACGCTCCACGAAGTAGTTCTGCGGACGCTCTTTGAACTCTTTCCAGAGGAGGATACCTCGCTCATAGACTCTCACTCCACCTACGAAATTGAACTGCAAAAGTTCGCTCAGTTGAACGGTCGTTGAGTCGATCCACGACGCCTGACGGAACGAGAAGCTTCTTGCGCTCGAGATCTCCCCCTCGAAATCGTACACGGTGTAGTTTGCCAACACCTCTGCCTGGTTTACGGTTCGAAACCATGGCTCCGGCGCATACTCCACCGCCGGGGAAAACCGTATAATCCTGTTCCAACTGTTGTTCGCGCTCTGCAGCGCTTTGAGATAGACAAGGTGACTGAGCGTGACGTCGCCGGTGAGCGTGAGCATGAGATACTCGTTGAAGCGGTGAGTTCCCTCCACCCCAATGGTAACTAGCAACTCATCACGGTCATCAGTATTGAGCGTGTCGGGAGTGTCATACCGTAAGATACTTGCCGATCCGGCAAAGTTCAATTGATCTCTTTCTGACGGCTGCAGGCGGGCGCCTGCTGAGACCGTTGTCCGCTTGGCTATGTTGTCCAGTCTGCGCTCCGAGCGCTGCTGCTTGTCGAATACCGACTGGGCTACCCCTCGCTCTTCCTTAACGCTGTGGCGTTCCTCCCGTTCCCTGTAGGAGAGCCGGAGGTCAAGGTCGATCCAATCTGCGAGTCGATAGAACGACGAGAATTCACCGAACAAGTAGAGCTCCTGGATCCTCGTATCAAGGAGCAAGCCGGTCGTGCTGGTGAGAGCCTTATGTTTCAATCCCCGGTCAATAACACGATTCGCGATTCCCCCCTGGAGTGCGACCCGAAGCCTCCCTGAGGGCTGATACGCCAGCGAATCCAGAACCTGAAACGATTCCATTTGTCGGCGGAAGATGTTACTCTTGGTATTGAAGGTCCTCTGGACATCGGCATCGGCCAGCGTATAGAACTCTCGTCGCTGGCGCTCGTACGAGAAGCTGATCGTGTTGCGAGCCTCGTTCCCGAACTCCCGTTGTATCGCCACGTCAAGATGGCCTGCCCCGGGCCGACGCCGTGTCAGAAACGCCTCTCCCCACCGGCCGCTGATGAGGGCGCGAAAATCCTCCAGCTGGATGTTCCTTCCCTCCAGCTCTGCTTCGTAGGCAAAGCCTTCGTCCCGCTCCTCTTGCTGCGAGTCAAACTGATAGCCACCCGATGCACCGACGGAAAAGCTGGAAGACGGATGCAGCCGAAATCCCACGAAAGCCTGGTGCTGGGCAAGCTTCGTAAGGTCGATCGCCCGATTATCGGAGACCACGGAGGAGACCTGCTGGGCCCTCAGCCTCCATCGACCACCCAGCATCGTTCCGACCTCGAGCGTGTCCATGTACTCATCTTGAAGCGACCGTTGCTCGGTGCGAATCAGTCTCGATCGTAATCCCTGACGGAAGTTCACGTCAACGCCCCTCAGTTGTTGGGCGAAGAGGATGTTCCCATTCCACGTGAACGTGTTCAGTACACGATCGAAACTCAAAGAGGAGACTCTCAGGCTGTCGACGCCTCGAGCAAGCGGATGTCGAATCGCTTCCTGCGCCGGGGATAGAGCGACAACTGATACCCCTATCGACAAGCATGTGAAGAACCGTCCGAGCAAACGCGGCACTGCGATCGTTGATTCCCTGTATCCACCGCCCTGATCCGTGTTGTCGGCTACAACCATATTCGCTCATGGAAGAGCTTGAAGAACCTGTCCCTGTCGATCTTGAAGGCAACAGCCGGATCGACGGACCGGGCCTTCATTCTGAAGTCAGCTACCGTCATCCCCCGGGTGAACCTTCCCGTCGTCTCAACGTCGACATGCGTTCGCCTCGTCTCGATAATGGAATCATCGATGGCCGCGGCAACCGCCAAGGGATCATGAAGATACCCGCCGTTGAAGCCTTGGGTCATCTTGTGGCGGAGCATGTAGGAACGCGTGAAGTCGAGGATTGCCTTTCCCACGAGATTCGCCCGGCGTCTCGCCCGGTACTCGAGCTCCTTGCGCATCAGCACAACCTGCTGCGTTACGTCAAGCGGGACGACAGTTATGGGAAGTCCGGAGTGCAGGAACGTATGAGCCGCTTCAGGATCGACGAAGTAGTTGAATTCAGCAACGGGCCCGGTGTTACCCGGAACGCGGAATGCTCCTCCCATCGTGATGAACCGCCCAGCCTTCCGCAGAGCAGCTGGATCCTTTTTCCAAGCCAGAGCGAGATTGGTCAGCGGACCGACAGCGACAATCGTCAACCTCCCGGCGGATGTGCGGCAGCACCGGATGATGACGTCAGCTGCGTGCTCGGGGACCTTGGCCCTGTTCAAGGGGGAGAGCCATCTGATTCCCCCCAAGCCATCCTCTCCGTGGACCTCGGGAGCTGTGAACAGGCGGCGGCAGAGAGGCTTGCTCGCCCCCTGGGCAACCGCAGGCACCTGAGGTAAGTCCATGAGCCGAAGTATCTTCAGGGCGTTTCGCGTGCACTTGCGCACCCCGACATTCCCAGCGACCGTGGTAATGGCCTTGACCGAGAGCTCAGGTGATCTCAGAGCGAGAATCAGCGCGAGCGCGTCGTCGACCCCTGGATCGGTATCAATGAGAATTGGCTTGGGCATTTCGTTCTCAGTATTGGCTGAACCCTTCACCCACTATGATCGTACAATCTCCCTCCACGTGTGCTGCGGAGTGAAGGCGAACGCTTCGTGAGCTTTCTTCCAGCTGATCAGGGAATCCCTGCCGGAGAAGTCCGCGGCGATCGTCGTGGTTCGGGGGAAGTATTTTGACACGAGAGAGCGGCTTTCAACTTCTGTCCACGTCTCGGCCGCCGTTATGAAATAGCAGTCGTGCACCGGGAGCTCGGCTGATTCGATACAACAGCGTATAGCGTTGGCAACGTCGGCCACGTGGATGTAGGCCCAAAGGTTCTTCGACCATTTCGAATATTCGGCAATCAAGTCCCTGTATCGTCGAATCTCCTCCGCTTCCGGTACCCAGATCCAGGGTGGTCGAAGGCAGATCGTCTGGATGCCATATCGCTGCGCATAGCTCTTGCACAACAGCTCACCCACGAGCTTGCTGAGACCGTACGGATCCTCGGGCCGAACCGGGTGTTGTTCGTCAATTGGGATGTACAGCGGCCACATCACCGATGAGGAGAACGCCAAACCGAGGGTGGACTCGCTGGAAAGAAAGATGAACCTCCGGATTCCGCGGTCAGCGCACGCTTCCAGGATGTTCAACGTCGCCATAACGTTCGTGCGGAACACTCTCCCCGCAGGATCGCTGAGCGGATGCGGAATTCCGGCAAGATGGACAACGACATCGCAGTCCGGAAGAGCGCGCTCCACGGCCGGGTAATCCAGAAGGTCAACAGGATGGAATCCGAAATCCTCACGGTGGGGTTTCTTCAGATCGAGGATCTCAACATGGTGCGACTCCGCGAGATCTGCCGTGATATACTTTCCAACCAATCCACTTCCGCCGGTGACGAGAACCTTCATCGCCCGAACTCCGCCTTTTCCCCCCGCCCCGGAATGTGAACACTCTCAAACCCGGCCTCAGAAAGCTTTGCTGAAAGCGCTTCAGCTTGCTGCAGCTCGCCGTGGACAAGAAATATCTTCTTGAGTGCCTTTCGGTCGACAGCAGAGATATAGCCGACCAGCTCATCCTGCCCGGCGTGAGCGGAGAACGCGTTGAGAATAGCCACTTCTGACCTGAGCTGGAACGCCTCGCCGAAGATTCGGACGACCGGCTGGCGTTCCACGATTCGCCTGCCAAGCGTATGCTCCGCCATGTAGCCAATGACAAGGATGGTATGGTGCGGGTCGTCGATGTTATTTGCGAGATGGTGAAGAATCCTGCCTGCTTCGCACATCCCGGAAGAGGCGATGATGATACAGGGCTCATGCAGGTCGTTGAGCTTCTTCGATTCATCAACGCTTCGGACATATTTGAGTCGACCGAAACCGAACGGATCCTCATCTTGCATAATGTACTGATTCGTTTCTTTGTCGAAGCACTCGGGATGAAGGCGGAACACTTCGGTTGCGTTGACCGAGAGCGGGCTGTCGACGAAGATCGGCACTGCGGGGAGTCGGCCGGTATCATTGAGGCTGAACAAAACATACAGGAACTCCTGTGTCTTCCCAACGCTGAAGGCGGGGACGATGACCTTGCCGCCCCGGTCGATCGTGCGGCGGATGACCTGGGACAGTCGTTCCTCCATGCCAACGATCGGTTCGTGGACACGCGCCCCGTAGGTGCTTTCCGAGATCATGATCTCGACATCGCCTATCGGCTCAGGATCCTTCAAGATCGGCATGTTCTTCCTTCCAAGATCTCCCGTGAAGCCGAGCCGGTTCGTCTTGCCACTTTCCATCACTTCAATCAGCGTTACTGCCGACCCCAGCACATGCCCCGCGTCAAAAAACGTGATCCAGAATCCGTCTGCCACTTGAACCTTTTGTCGATATCTCACGCCCTTCATTTGGGCGATCGTCTGTTCGACATCCTCCGATGTGTAGAGGGCCTCGACTGGCGGCTCGTCCCGGTTCAGATGCTTCTTGTTCACGTACTCGACATCCCGCTCCTGGATGTACGCGCTGTCGTACAACATCACGTTGCAGAGATCACGCGTGGCGCTTGTCGCGTAGATTGGGCCGCTGAAGCCGCTCCGCACGAGGTTCGGGAGGTTGCCTGCGTGGTCAATATGAGCGTGGGAAAGCACCACCGCGTCGATTGAGGCTGCGTCGAAAGGGAGTTTCCTGTTTCGTTCGAAGGCCTCCGCCCTTTTTCCCTGATACAGGCCGCAGTCAAGCAGAATGTGGCTCCCGTTGGCGGAGACAAGGTGCATTGAGCCTGTGACGGTCTGTGCGGCCCCGAAAAACTGTAGCGTCATTTGATTGAGAAGAAAACAAGACGAGGTTCGCCGAAAAAAGTAGGCAGAAGAGTGCTCAGAATCAATCAAGCAAGAAAGATTCCGAAATGAACGACGCTCCCGGTGTGACCTTCGGAAGGTTCGATCAAGTTACATCCGACCTTCCGAAGGTTCACAGTGTGGCTACTTCAGAAGGATCATCCTCTTCCCGCTGGCGTAGTCGCCGGCGATCAGGCGGTAGTAGTACGTGCCGCTCGGTACTTTCGCGCCTCGGTCGTCCGTGCCGTCCCACGTCACCGTGTACCGTCCGCTCGGATGCTGACCGGAGGCAAGCGTCTTCACCTTCTCACCCAGCAGGTTATAGACCTGGATGAGCACCCGGGCGGCACGGCCTTCGACATCCGCAACCTCGTAGTCGATGCGCGTCGAAGCATTGAACGGATTTGGATAGTTCTGATAGAGGAGGAAGGCAACAGGGATTTCTTTCGGACTTGGGAACCTCCTCGCGGCAGTTGCTTTCAGCGCCCGGTCAAACGTCACCACCGTATCTGGCGTGCTGACGATAAGTTCACCAGATTCGATCTCGTCAATGCTGGCCAGTTTGATCGGCAATCGGAAGAGCGGGCCATCGCCAGCGGCGATCGGGATATTCAGCAGATTGTACGCGACGATGCGCACCTCCCGACCGGAGGCCGAGACGTGGAAGGAATCCATTGCAGCTCGCGGGAAGATAACGTCCGGCCTCTTGATGTCTTGGATACTCCTGAACCGAACGAGCAGTTGCAGCCCTTTGATCGGCAACAAGTTACTGACATTGAACCGGAGACCATTCTCTGTGAGCACAAACTCGCTCCTGACCAGCGATGTCGTGTCGTAGTCTGATCGCACACCTTGTTGCGGCGGCGCGAACTGCTCCATGCTTCCTTCGGCAAACCCGAATCTTGCCTCCGGCAGCGCGAGCAAGAAGTTCCTCATCGTCACCACATCGGCAACGCTGATCTTTCCATCGTTGTTCACGTCGGCCTTAACGGAATCATTGCCTACCAGTTTGATCCTCCCAAGGATGTGATCGACAACCGACGTAAGATCAGCGATGTTGACCTCGCGGTCGCTATTCACGTCTCCGACAAGGGTCCTGGCAGTCGCGCCGAACCGAGCCGGACTT